>Ga0189274_100037_pt1 | contig 201551 bp, 200 predicted proteins | sample N5B1minimetaG_FD_130323 | JGI IMG/M metagenome (GOLD analysis project Ga0189274, IMG submission 130323) | Marine microbial communities from the Costa Rica Dome - N5 B1 mini metaG | ecosystem: Environmental > Aquatic > Marine > Oceanic > Photic zone | place: Costa Rica: the Eastern Pacific... | reverse complement strand
CCTCCACCTCCCGCAGTTTCGCAATAATCTCTTCAGGCTTGGCTCTCTTGCCCATGTCTCAGCTCCATATCTGAAGCCGGAACTAACTCAAATAACGGACCACTTTTCGGGAGGCAGACCACCTACGTCTTTGTTAAGTAGAGTTCTAAAGTATACTTCCATATTCTGGATCAAGATACAGAGCCACCTATCTGGGGAGAATGTCTTGAGAATTGATACGAGTTTTGACGTCAGGACTGATGCTGGCGGCAAGGATCCGGACACTTCCAGCGCGACGCTGCGACGGTATCACCGGCTACTTTGGAGCAAGCCTCTTCCGAGTGGGCGAGAGTTCGCTCTACGAGAGGATATCCCAGGACACTATCTGCACCATCAATCCGACCTTGGGGAATTCTCACTGTCGAGCGATTCCGTTGTGCCTTCTTTCACGCGATGGAAGTCGATGCAGCACATCATTGGAGCCTTTCCCGAAGAGGACAATGAGGCTTTCAGGACGCATGGATATACTATTGGTGGCATGATGGTGTTCCCGGCTCATCGCGTGGATGGCAAATTGAACATCAATGGTGCGCGCGGCTTCAACCGGAAGATCGCCGATCGTTTCGACCTCACCCTCGAATGCATCCGGCGATATTATTGGGGTGAGGCAAGCCCGTTGGGAGACACATTGGCACGTTATCCTGAGTTCTTCGCACTATTCGAAAGCTTTGAGGGATACGTCGACTTTTTTCTGCTTCAGGACCTGGTCACGGAGAATGGCGCTTCGGTGAAGTTCTTTATGCCGTTTGATGACTTCCAGTCGCCATCTGTGCCCCGAGACGAAGACACTTATCGGAAGTACCGGGATAGAAGCATCGAGTTCATTCACACCCGCAATGGCCGGATTGATGCGTTCGTGAACTCCTAAGTCAGAGGGGCCGTTCACCATCAGATATCCATTCTTCCCGTATGGGGACATTCCATTTCCGGCAACCTACAATTTTCTCGAAATTGAGCGTCAGCCGGGTCTTGCGGCGGAGACTGAATTTACTTCAACGACCAGCCCCCAAATTACGCCCTGTTTCCCGGTATTTTCGCCTCGTCGAATAATACAAGAAAGGCGCAATGTTTACTGGAGGGTCAAATTGGATTGAACGCGAATGAGCGCGTTCAGTATGGGGAGTTCGAAAAATGCCGCGGCAAAGTTTTCTGATCGCGCTGGGCATCAACCCGTCTGATTGGCTTATGACTAAAATTACTTATAGCGAATATCTCAGAGGCTAGGGTACGGGTATTTCAGAAGTGAAATACGCGAACGAATTGGCTTCAACAGGGTTCAATACAGTTCGGCCCCTAAGACTTTGCTTCTCCGACCGAAGGCGTTCTATCCGCATCCAGATGCGCAGCAAAAATTTGTTCTGTGTTTGTCGATCCGCATAAGCTGAAGCTACCGACAAATCTCGATGTAGTTCACTAGTTCTCTCAAGTCCGCCTGCCGTATCAATGTCGTATTGAGATATCATTGTCGCTGAATGGAGAAACTGGCTCTGTTTTCGGGGTGGGTAAGTGTTCGTAGCAGATGCCTCGGTCATTTATCTTGGGAGTTGCAATTGTTTCCAGCGTCCGTTTGAATGAAGGGCTTTTCAACTTTCAGACTGGAACAAAATGTCTTCAAATACAAATCAACCTGACTTGCCAAAAGCGATAGCGATGCGAGGAGTGACATACAAGTGGCAGCGGCCAGAGCTGCCCAGTGACCAGTTTTCGGGTTATGGAAAGATAGCTACGTTTTGCTTCGTAGTTGCAACGTTCCTTTCTTTGGGCGGCATTATTACCACTGCTGAAAAAGTTCCTGAGGCTTTCTGGGTGTGGACGTCAGCTGTATGGTTTTTGAGTATTGGACTGATCTGTCGTGTCATATCATCAGTAGCGACAGAGGTTCGCTTGTCAGCCTTTGAGCGAGCTATCCGAAATGGAGATGCAGTTCCCAATATGAAAAATCGATAGCCAAACATCCCCTACACACCACTTCGCATTCATTGTTCGTAACGACTAGTGGCGCTACTTGCACTGCGGATTACGTTCTCGGGGATTGCTTGGCACTGGGCCGAACGGAGATGCAGATGAAGTATAAAATACACGGTGGCCAAGTGGTAGACGCAAAGGCATTTTATAAGCCGGACCATATTGGAGGAGTTTGGAAGTCTCAGGAGCTCGGGCTGTTATTGGGGAACCTGACGCATACCTACGCCCGCGATCGAAATGGTTGGCCGAATGTCTTCAAAGTTCAGGCGCAGATTGAGAGCGCTGAGATCATAACCGAGGATAACAAAGTAAATTTTTTGGGTGCCGCCGGATGGGGGGGCTCTCGGTGGAATTCTGACCGGCGGCGTGGGTCTCCTAGCTGGCGCAGTCCTGGGTGGCCGTGGCAAGGAGACCTATTGCGCTTTGAAGTTCAACGACGGAACTCAATTCATAATTTCTGGAAAGCCAAAGCATGTAATCACTTTGATGGCGCAAAGAGCTGGGAACCTGTCTCCTAGCTAGTTTGACAGGGAGTCCTATTCAAACGCGCTTGGGACCGCGCCTAACCTATCTATACTAAAGCCTCTCCTATAGCGCTCAAACACGCTCCGGCGACTCTCTGAGAGCGTTGTGGAGCTATTCGTTGTAGTAGTTGTGGACGTCTCTCGCGGCATAGACGATCTGCCACTCCCAGGTGGTAATAACCCGGTCTGCTACGGATACAATCTGATGGTCATCCGGGCATTCCTGAGCGAGCCAGGCAGAGAGCACATGGGCGATGTCATGACTGAAGAAGTTGGCGATTGTTGAAAGGTGCCGGAGCGGGACCTTGGCAGATCCGCGCATCCACTGGAGCACGGTCGTGTCTCTCGAGTATCCAAGCTTCTTAGCCAACTCAGCAGGGGTTGAATCCCTATATTCGAACGAGAGTTCGAGAAACCGGGACATCCGGCGGTTCGGTGGTGTTTCTTCGAGTTCTGGGAACAGCATTGATCTTCCTTTCGGTTGGTTTTCGATAGGAAGAATCTAGTTGTTCAGAGTGTCGGTGTCGGGTGGCAAACTTTTGTTTGTGTAAGGCGAAATGCAGTCACTGTAGGGTGGGGTGTCCGGCTACTCCCATGTCTTGATTTTTCGAACCTGCTTTTTTGGAGAATAACTTTTCTGTTCGCTCGTGATGCGGCTTTTAACGTCAGAGGTTCGGGCGTGCGACCCAAACCCTAACGGCCCGTTGCTCACGTTTAGAGGCTTGCTGGGCATTCTGGCAACTCCCGCAACTTGAATTAGCCGTGTGAACTATTTTAGCCAGCTCATCGTAGCCGGACAGAAATGATCACTACAGAACCCACACAGTGCGGAACGTGATTTCTTCAAAAAGGTGGAAGAGGCCGGGAATTATCGTTTGTCGTAGGTGCGGCTCGCCGTTAACATGGTTGCAAAGGCTACAACCAATGGGGGCGCGCATGCGGTTTTGGTGTCTGTTTCTTGTGATGGTCATGGCTCTGGCTGTGCCGAGCCCCGCGCGAGCTCAGGACAGCGAACGGGCCCAGCAGCTTCGGCGTGTAATCGATGGCCTCAATTCTCCCGACCCTGTCACGAGACTCGTGACGCTGGAAGAGGCCATGGGGTCCGATGATGCCAATCTGAAGCGAATGGCAATCGGTACGGCCTTGTCTAGTTCGGACCAGACCTTGCGCGCGTCTGCGATGAGTGCAGCGCTCTCAGAAAAGCCATCCTTTGTCGTCGAGATCACTGGGACGTCTGAAGGAAGGAAACACCATATTTCAACGATATTAAATGGAACCGGCGGCCGAATTGAAGCCAGCATCGTCCAATTTGATCGGTCGACCGGTGCTTTTTTGCTTACATCATCTCATAGCAGGCATGACGAGGATGGTTCTCATATTACGCGGGGAGCGGTTAGCGGAGACCGCATCTCTTTTGACATTAATATCCGAAACATTCACCCTTCCAGCAAAGGCTACTGCCGCGGCAGCGTCCGAGCGAGAGACGATACGAGCGTCCTGATTGGGAGAATGTCTTGCGCAGATGTCCCGTTTTCAATCGAAATAGATTTGTTGGGGTAGATGCCATGCGCGGGCTTGCAGTGCTGTTCTTCATCGTATTCAGCGCGGCCATGACGGCATCTGCCCAGACCGCACTGACTGTCGAGGTCAAGGAGGACTTCGCGACATCCGTCAATGTTTCCGGCACGGTGATCACCGGGCTGATGATTGGAAGTCAGGAAGTTCCCGATCCATCCGGCCTGACGTTCCGTATCGAGGAGCCGTCGAAAATACATGCCTGTCTCCAGGCCCGTACCAGAGATGGACAATACTGGGCCGAAAGCGTGTTCGATATCCCAGCAAAGCAAGGTGCAGTCTTTACGATCTCACCGCGCGATGGATGGAGACACCTCTCAAAACTGTCGAAATATGGCGAGAATGATTTCGCAGCTCTGCTGCGCGTAGGCAAGGATTGTGACATCGTCACGGACGCGCCGCTTGTGCCCGTGTTCGCTCAGCAGAATAGCCCCCGAAAGCTCAAGGTGGTGATCAATTCCCAACGCGCGATCCGGCTGTCAGCAGAGCTCGAAAGCGCATCCGGCGCGATTCATGAGGCGCACTGCACGAAACCCGATATCCGAACAATTCGTTCAACCGCCTTTGACTATATATGCACATTTGGGACGTTTTCCGAGGGCAGGAGCATGCTGACATTGCGCCGCCGGATGCGAACGTCGAACATGACGGATCGTTACGAGGTCCTCATTCCGGCACTGGACTAGCGGGGGAGGCAGCCAATGGAGACTTCAGTGACTGTGGCTGGGACGCACCCTCCCCAGGCGAAGGCACCGGAAAAAATGGTGCTTGCCTTGATTGCGCGTTTCTTGCCGGCCATTGCGATCGCCACCTTCCTTCTCCTGATTGTCACCCTGGACAAGCCGCAGGTCCTCGCCTCTATCGAGGCAGATACTGAGTCGGTGATTGTGCATGTCGCCAATCAGGATCAGATGAGGATCATCCTGCCGCGAGCCCTGCTCCTGACAGATGAAGGAGAGCGCTGCGCGGAAGACATTACCTTGCGAACCGAGCAGGGCGCGGATGTATTCTTTACGGTGTCGGGGCCTGGCAGATTGTCCATTGCCACATCGGGGCCGACGGCGATCCAGATTGCCGGCAACGGGGTTGTGCGCAGTTCTGACGGGGGCTTTGCCGAAATCGGAGCGGTGGAGGATTGCGCCTGGCAGGGGCTCCTCAGACTCCCGGTTGCCGGAGGTCTCTCTTTGGGAGTGACGGCGGCGGGCGACGCATCAATCGAGGAATTCTATCCATTGACAAAAGGCCGCATCCATATCCAGGGGAGGGCGGTCGAGCGGGTGTTCGGGATCATTCCCCTGTCCTTGCTGGTGCCCTTCACTCCGATGGAGCCTGGAAAACTGTTCGAGGGTGGTGAATTTCACATTCCCGCGGGATCGCGTCTGGAGGGTGGTCCCAGCCGTTTCTTCGGGTTTGCCGAGATTGACCTCGCAGATACGGGTTCGCAAACAGGACTGCGCGTGGCCGCCTCGTCGAATACGCGCGAAGTCTGGGTGCACGCGCCCGCGCCAAGAACATCACGCGGTGACCTCGACGGTCCAAGCAGTCTGGAGGCGGATGTTGTTTCTATGACATTTGGAACCCGCCTCACCCACGATCCGAACCTTCATCTCCTGTTTGGGGGATTTTCTGCATTTGTCCTGATCGGCGGTGTTGTCTCGCGCCTGTTCATCACGCCCAAGGTGGATGTGGCGTGACCTGGAAGTGGCTGTCATATTCCTTGTCTTGCGCTGCAGCTCTTCTGATATGTGCCAGCGCGCGCGCGGAACCCGTATCGGTGCGGTCCGGTTCCAGCACTGGTCAGGGATGGGCGTTTACGCATGATGGCGCGTGCTGGCTCGCCACTGCGGGACATGTCATCCGTGAGGGGGCCGGCATACTCGTTACCGGCGCGAATGGTGTGCAGGGGCAAGGTATGCAAAGCGTCCGGCATGAGAGCCTCGATCTTGCCTTTGCAAAAATTGCCGGCGGACTAGGCCGACACTGCCCGCGGTCCGGCCTTGGGGACCGGGATACAAGCGCCATGTTGCAACGGCTCCTGCGAGAAGGCCGGACCATAGTGTTCGAACGTCGGCTCGGGTCCAGTGAGGGTGGCGGGCTCGGAGTCGGGATTGTTCCGGTCGAAGTTGTGGGATTGTCGGAGGATGAAGCGACCTTCACGATCAGGATCCTCAAGATCGAGGAAGATGCCATCGTGCAATCAGATAGTGGTAGTCCGGTGAGGATGCGCGGGGAGGGCGTTCTCGAGGCGGGGCTACCCTTGGGGCTAGTCTTGGCGGACGCCGGTGGTGTGGAGGCGGGATATGTCACAGTGCTCCGCATGGATGCGGTGCGCGCGGCGGCTGAGCAGATCGGCAAACAGGCGCAAAAGCCGGACAAGCAGTCTGCTAAAGGAGGCAGGAAGTTCGACATTCTGGCGTTTAGCGGCGAGACGCCCGCCACGGAATGCGCGCCCGGCAACCTCAAGATCGACAATGCACCCTGCGGCTGGCGGGTCAGGAAAACTGGAACGTTCCCCTCTCTGGAGGTGGGGTTCAGCAAGCCGCGTGCGCTCTCTGCCGTGCGAGTTGCTTTTGCGCCTGGATCGTCCGCCCGCGGCCTGTCTATTGCAACCCGGGCCAGCACGAAGAGCGGATTTGGTCCCGAGCGATATTGTAGTGTGCCGGATGGTGCCATTTCAGGCGTGTGCACTTTGGGTCAGCGCACAGCCGGGCGCGTTCGCCTCGTTTTCGATGCAGAAGAGACGGAAATTACTTCCGTCTCGTTCGAAGAGTGAAGAAGGGTCTGGAAATGAAACATCACATTCTGCCAATTGTGTTTTCCGCTTTGGCATTTTGCTTGCCATCTCAGGCGCAGAATGGCGGTCGCGCGCAGGAAATACAGCGTGTAGTCGACGGCCTGAATTCAGCCAATCCCGTGGAGCGGATTGTCGCCTTTGAGGAGGCTTTTGAAAAGGGCGATGCTACAATTCGACAAATTGCGCTGGACACGGTCTTTACCGGAAACGATTTGACACTGCATTCCATTGCCATCGCTCAGATCCTTTCGACCAAAACAAGCTATGTCATGAGACTAACCGAACCCTTGGACTCAAAGAGGGCTCGGCTCGCGGAAGAGTCTGCGGGCTCGTTCGATTATCGGATAGTCAATTTCGACTCCGACACCGGAGACTTCCTGTCGTTCAGTTCGCACAGCCGGCTCGATAATGATACGGATCAGCCAATCGCGCATCTCGGTAATTTTGCCGGAGACAGGATGAGCCTCGCTGTCAATCTTGCAGATATGTACGGAGTTACTGGCCTGGTGTGCCATGCGGATGTGCGCCTGTCGGCAACGCCGGGTGTGATGGCGGGTACAATGACCTGTGGAAGCCACGGCAATTATCGCGTCGAGACCGACCTGAGACGATGATAACTGAAGAGTCGTTCGAAGGGCGTCAAATTCCGTCTATGGGTAAATTGATATCCAGCATTGGGAAAATGCCGACGCAACAGGGTAGGCTTGTCGCCGCGCCCCTAAGACTTCTCTTCTGAAGCGAGTGCGCTCTCAGGGCGCGCAGGAGAGTCGATTGGACGCGATTGGTCGTATGGGTCGGAAAATCCAAGAACGCGCGTCAGCGAGCAATCTGAGTCGATTGTGATGTGTCCTGATCCGGCGGACGGAAATCACCGGTTGAAGTGACGATCTGCTCCAATAAGAAGCTATGGGCTCGGTTTGTTTAACCGGCGTGGATCATCTGCACTAGAGCAAGCCAACGGAGTAATGAGTCGAGGATCGTGAACTGGAGCATTGAGCGCCGGAAGCCGAGTTCATGGCAAGCACGTTCACTCATGAATGAGATAGCGTTGCTAGAGCCGGACTATTTGTGTCTAACCGAAGCTTGGAAACAGTCGCTGGTGGATTTCAGTGGCCATGTTATCTCGGCAGCGGGGATAGCGTGGAGCCCACAACATCCCGATGAACGTAAGGTCGTTCTCTGGTCTCGAAATCCGTGGGCAGACGTCGAACCGATCGAGCAGCTTGAAGCGATCGGTAGCGCCATAACAGGCACGAGTGAGATCAACGGCAATGTCGTCAGATTTGTAAGCGTTTGCATTCCATATCATTTTGCCAGTCCGCTCGGAGTTGAGCCGCGAGCCAAACCTTGGACTGCGCATGAGAGGTTTCTGGAAACATTTGCGCCACTACTCGCGCGTTGGGTTCAAGATGAACCGGCGATTGTTTTGGGTGATTTCAATCGACTAGTTCCGAGATCCTGGGGACCAAAGAAGTCGTATGAGATGTTGGAGGATGCATTCTCAGGATACCAGTTTGCCACAACCGGTATCTTGGACAAAATCAACGATCGAACAATTGATCATATAGCTTGCGCCGGTTCGTTTGAGGTGAAGAGAGCATACGGGAAGAGCGCGCATCTTCCAGATGGTCGAAGACGGTCTGACCATTTTGGTGTCGTTGCTGAACTCGCATGAACTGCGAGAGGTTTTAGGAGAGAGTCTGTACGATCATATTTGGATAACCGGCGCTCGAGTGAACGACTAAGGCTGGGTACTAAGATTCCTTCGCGCAACGGACCGGGCATCTCGTTGTTCTTATCCCATCAACTCCCTTTCCTCCGTGGCTTTTTTAGTAGTCTGAGTAGGATGTATGTCTCGTTGGTTTGATATGCTTCGCATGAGAGCATGGTTGACGTGCTTTTCGCTCACTTCGTTCGCTTCAAGACACGCAACCATGCGTCTCCGATGATGTAGTGTTTGTTGTATTTATGCCAATTTCGTTTTCTCCATAGCCTCTAACCACGGCTTCGACCCAAATGGTCGGCGTGCGAAAGTGTCTGTATCCACGATGCAGTATGGAGAAAGCTGCAGTGCAGAAGCTTGGCGCAAGACTAGTAAGGTGATCTGCGTTCATCACACCTTGTTCTATTCCTGAGGACCGGTTGCGAGGTCAATCGTGCCACATTGTGTGACGGGAACTAGCGAAGTTGGTTCGATGAATGAGAGGATGACAGGAAGCTGGGTTCGTAAGCTTCCCGATCAAGGCCCTTCGATTTAGTCGAAAGCTGCTTCACGGGATAGGAAGATAAACCTATTATATCATGAACTGGGCGGATATCCCAATCACTCTTTTTGTCGACTGCGGCCGACAGTGACGCAATTGGAAAAGCGCGAAGAAAGATCGACTCATCTTCAAGGAGCGCCTTCGCAGCTTCACAACGATCTACATCGACACTATGAACGCGGTGACAGAGATACTTGGCGCGCACAAGTTCGTCACAATGGATTTCTTCAAACTCTGCTTTGATGGATTCTGGCGAGAAGAGAAGAATGTGGGCGTGAGGGTAAGTGTCCAGTTTCTCATAGAAAACCGATCCTTCGAACCTCTGGTCCTGCCGCACTTTCTGAACCACGTTCCGCGTGCAATGAAACTCCTGATCTACCCTAAGGAAAACCTTCCCAATCAGTTCATCAATTTTTCTGCGAGCGTTAAAAGGGTTTGAGAAATGACTCTTGGGCGAGTTCAACGCGACCGTTGCGAAAGCGTAGGGCTGGAACTGCATGACAGTTTCAGCCCAGAGTCTTGAAGGATCGTATGACATGTTAGGTAAGTGCAATCCGCTGCTTGTTCAGAATGCAATTATTGTACTTGGTTCGGACTAAATCCGGATGTGCCTATAAACCCTCTGAACCTCACTCTTCTACTTCGAGATATGGTTCAACAACGTGTACATTAGCTCCAACTGCTTCTGACAAAAGCGAGGTGTTCAAGAGTCGATGGAGATGCACCACCAGCCGACTTATCTCCGTGGACTGTCCGACGGAAAGAATTCGTTTGGTGTTAAGGAGCGAGTAACTTGGCTCATTGCTTTTCATGCTCTCAAAGCTAGCAATGAAGCGCTCGTTTCTTGATCCTGACGAATCCGTCCGCTTTTCTCGAATGAGCACGTCTTTCCGATCTATAACAATCAGGTCCAAGCAGGTTCGCCTGCTGACCGTTAGGACGTGATTGTGCCAGGTGAGCGGTAGGCCCCACTCATCCTGGCCTACGTCTTGCGAGACTACGCTCAATTCACGAACGGCCTCTTGCATGATCTGATCTCCCAGAGTCACCCGGTTAATAGTCCTAGAGCTAATCGCCGAAAGGATTACCGAAGTCACAGATAAGTTTACGGAGGCTTGCTCTGCGAAGTTCAAGGCGAGTGCGATAGTCAAGACTTCGTTCAAGCTCCAAGCTCTCGCCTTCTTTCCGGGTGCCTTTTCGTATCTACCGGGCGATATCACGCCTGCCTTTTGTAATCTCTTGATGGGCGCCAATGAAGTGGCACCAGTGATCGCCATCATCTCTTCATCGGTCCAAAAGCCACGAATGATCGGGTGGGCTATCATTTTTGCATCTATAGACATGGAATATTTATAGTACCGGGACTTGAAAGGGCAACAGTGTGATCGTATGTATTCATGGAATCAAAAAGATTCCATGTCAAATTTTATCTGTAAAGGACGATGCTTATGCTTCACAACAACTCTTCGAAGATGCCTGAAATGTTGTCTACAAAACAGCTGGCTCGCATGCTCAACATGTCGCACCGATCTCTGGAGAATATGCGCCAGAGAGGAGAGGGGCCTAGGTTTATCAAGGTTGGTCGAATGGTTCGCTATTTGCTCAAAGACGTAATGGAGTGGATTCCTGACCTTAGCTTGAGGCACTAGCTAAGCTCCTGCCGAGGCAGGAGGAGCAAAGCACCCATCAAACTGCATGAAGCGCGCGGCTTTGCCTCGCGCTTTTTGTTTGCTTCCACATTGCTTCCATGCTTTATGCAAAAGCGTCCGCAAAAACCTTAACGCTTTGAAATCATTGGCGATCCCGGCGCGATTCGAACGCGCGACCTACAGATTAGGAATCTGTTGCTCTATCCTGCTGAGCTACGGGACCGCAGGGTTGAGGTGGCTATACGGCAATTGCTGCCTGGATTGAAGTTAGCAATCTCTGGTCTTAATCTGCAATGGAAATTGGCGATCGCGGGGAGCCCGCACGAGATCAGGTGAGGGGTGGCGTGCGCGCGATCGGGGCGATTTGGTTGATTTTACTTGTTGCGGCATGTGGCGCGCGCGGTCCATTGGAAGATTTGGAGCCTGGGGAACGTGGCCGGGTTGTACGCGTGGTGGATGGGGACACAATTGTGCTGGATACCGGCCAAAGTGTACGACTCGTCGGTATCGAGGCGCCATCCGGTGGATTTGGAGACCGCGACCCGCAGCCCTTCCACACAGAAGCCAAACGCATGATGGAAGACATGGTACTTGGCCGTCAGGTCCAGCTTCATTATGGCGGTCTGACGCGGGACAGGTATGATCGTGCCTTGGCGCACGCAGAAACGGTTGATGCCTTGGGGCCCAGATTCTGGCTTAACGCTGAAATCGTTAAGCGCGGCGGTGCCCGGGTTCGGGTCTATCCGGACACGTCAGCTGCCAATGCTCCTCTATTTGATCTAGAGCGGGACGCGCGCGAAAATTCTGTCGGCATGTGGAGCACACGCGAGTATCGCATACCCCACGCCACAGATTTGCCGGACACGTTTGACGGGTTTCAGCTCATATATGGAAATGTTGCTGACATGCAGGGTTCAGACGGTTTCGGCGCCGTATGCGATCTGTCTCTGGAGGGCTCGCATCTTCGTTTGCAAATACAGGTGCCGGCCGCGGGGCATTGTCAAAGCGCGCTGGGCGCAAATGTACTTGCCCGCGGTTATGTGCGCGATCGTGTGATGGAGATATCGGACAAACTGAACTTGCAAATTATGTCGGCGCCACCTGACTAGGTGCCAGGCAACAGACCCGCTTCGTCCGGGTCGCCGACAATACGCTCTAGCGCGCGGCGGAGCTTGCCCAATGCCTGATGCTCAATTTGCCGTACACGCTCTTTCGAGATGCCCAGTTCGTGGCCGAGTGTCTCAAGCGTGACGGAATCCTCACATAGTCGTCGTTGCATGATGATGTGAGTTTCGCGAGGATTGAGCGCTTTCAGGGCGTTGGCGATCCATTCCTTGCGCCGTGAGGAGTCGTGTGACTCCATCACTTGCTGTTCTGGAATTGCCGACTCGTCCGGCAGCAGGTCCTGCCATTCTCCATCTCCATCTACGGCCATCGGGGCGTTCAGTGAGCGGTCTGATGCGGAGAGGCGAGACGCCATATTCTCAACATCTCGTTCAGGCACGCCCAGATGCTCCGCAATCCATGCGCGATTTTCCTTGGTCATCACGCCATCACCCGTGTCATCAATCCGGGCACGCAGACGACGCAAATTGAAGAAAAGCGATTTTTGGGAAGAGGTAGTCCCCGTCCGGACGATCGACCAGTTGCGAAGAACGAAGTCCTGTATGGAAGACCGAATCCACCAACTGGCATAGGTCGAGAAGCGAACTTTACGGTCAGGCTCAAACCGGGCGGCCGCCATCATCAGGCCAACATTCCCTTCCGAGACGAGATCTGGCATGGGCAGGCCATAGTGGCGGAATTTTGATGCCATCGCGATGACAAGGCGAAGATAGGCGCGAGTCAGTTCGTGCAAGGCCTTTTCATCTTCCTGCTCGCGCCAGCGTCTTGCAAGTTCCAGCTCATGCTCAGCTTCCAGCATGGGGGCTTTCATGGCTTTCTTGACGTAAGACCGGTCTGCAGGTCCGTTGGAGCTGTAGGCGTTCGCCATGACGGGTCATCTCCTTCTGCGACAAGGCATGCTGCCAAACTATCACAGTCTCTACGGACAAGAGCGCGGACCGGATCAACTTCGTTCCCAAAATTGATCACATTCTAGCGAGTGGAGGTGCAAAGCAGGGGGCTGGTCAGGCTTGACCGCGTGCGCCGCGCTTTTGTAACGTTCGAACGAAACGGGAACGAGGTGTCGCTCATGACGGATATGAACAGTGTTGATGAGGCCATGACGCGCGCGGCTGAAATCGTTCGCGGGACACAGCGCCTGTTGGCCGGGCTCGGCTTTTTCGGCGTGACGGAGCTGAGCCTGGCAAACAACCGTCGCGCGGATATCGCCGCGCTGGGGCCGTCCGGAGAGGTCTGGATGGTGGAGGTGAAATCCTCGATTGCTGACTTCCGATCAGATTCCAAGTGGCCTGAATACATGCCGTATTGCGATCAGCTCTATTTCGCGGTGGCGGATGATTTCCCGCAGGAATTGATCCCGGATGAGACTGGCTTGATTGTGGCAGATGCCTTCGGAGGGGCGATCATTCGCGAGTCTCCGGAAGACAAGCTGCCGGCGGCACAGCGAAAGGCAATGACCCTTCGCCTAGCGCGACTCGCGGCGATGCGTTTGACGCAGACGACAGATACTGGCTGGACGGCGGCATCCGGCTTGCTTACCTGAGGCGCATGAGCAACGCTTTTCCCATTGCGGTACGACTGGAAGACGCCCTGAAGCCCGGCGTGAAAGCGGCGCGTACGCGCGCGGCTGCTGAAGCCCTGGTCCCAGACCAGACGATCGAGTCGCTCGAGACCGAATGGCTGAATGTGACCGAGGAAGAAGCCGCAGCCTATCTGGCAGTGCAGTCTGATGAGTCTGGACCACATGGTCATCTTCAGAAGTACGAAGACAATGAGGGCAATCTGGTTCTGGCTGTGACCTGGTGGAAGCTGGTTGATCAGGCAGACATCATGCCGCTTCCGAAAACACGCAAGAAAAAACCGGCGACTGAGAAGCCGCCGGTCGAAGATCATACAGATGATCTCTATTTTCGGTCTGGTCGGACCAAGACGCGCCGGAAGCGCTACATTGACCCCCGACAGCTGGACCTGTTCAAGAACGTCTAGATCAGGCCCTTTACCGTCTCGGCAACGTTCTCGGCCGTGATGCCGAAATGCTCGTACAGTTTCTGGTAAGGCGCGCTTGCACCGAAACTGTCCATGCCGACAAAGCCGCCCTTCGGGCCAATCCAGCGATCCCAGCCAAAGCGGACGCCCGCTTCAACGGCGACTTTTGGCAGGTCGCCGCCAAGTGTCTCTTGCTGGTACTTTTCGTCCTGCTGCGCGAACAGTTCCATGCATGGCATGGAGACGACGCGCACATGGATTTTTTCCTTCGCCAGCTCGGCTTGAGCCTGAAGCGCGATTTCGACTTCAGACCCTGTCGCGATCAGGACGGCTGCTTCGCGAGACTTCACCTTCGATGGCGAGAGGACGTAGCCGCCCAATGCGCTGAGGTTTTCGTCTGTGTGCTCCGTGCGTGCCGGGCTGAGGCCCTGACGCGTCAGCGCCATCGTGGATGGGCCGTCTGCGTGGCCGACAGCCACTTCCCAGCATTCAGCCGTTTCGACACCGTCTGCCGGGCGGAAGACCAGCATGTTTGGCATTGCGCGAAGCGAGGCGACTTGTTCCACCGGCTGGTGCGTCGGACCGTCTTCGCCAAGGCCAATGGAATCGTGCGTCATCACATGGATAACGCGAGTGCCCATCAAGGCGCCGAGGCGGATGGCTGCGCGGCTATAGTCTGCGAAGACCAGGAACGTGCCAGAATAGGGGATGATGCCGCCGTGCAGCGACATCCCGTTCATTGCGGCGGCCATACCATGCTCGCGCACCCCATAATGCACGTAGCGGCCTGACCAGTCGGATGGGGTCATCGGCTTGGTTTCGGCCGTCTTGGTGTTGTTGGAGCCGGTCAGGTCCGCGGACCCACCAACCGTTTCGGGCACCAGATGCGTGATGACTTCCAGCGCGGCGCCGCTCCATTGGCGGGTAGCTTTCTTCTCGCCCCCTTCAACAACAGCCTTCTTGTGCTTGTTGATCGCTTTGGAGAGATTCTTCGGCAGGCGACCGGCCATTGCCGCATTGAACTCGCCCTTGTGCGGCGAGGCCATCTGGCGCTCTTTCCATGCCTTGCGGGCGTCGACGCCGCGTTCACCGACCTTTTTCCAGGCCTTCTCGATATCTGCGGGGACTTCAAACGGCTCATGCGGCCAGCCGATATTCTCGCGAATGCCAGCGATTTCTTCGGCGCCGTAAGGGCCGCCATGTGCCTTGCCGGTGCCGGCAATCTTGGGGGCACCATAGCCGATAATGGTTTTCACGGCGAGGAAGACAGGCTGCTTCTGTTTCTGAGCCCATTTCAATGCGGCTTCGATGTCTTTCTCATCATGGCCGTCAACCTTGCGGGTGACCCAGCCGGACGCTTCAAAGCGGGCGCACTGATCTGTTGAATCGGCCACATCGATGTTGCCGTCGATGGTGACGGAGTTGTCGTCCCAAAGAACGATCAGGCGGTTCAATTTCATGTGGCCAGCAAGCGTGATGGCTTCCTGGCTGACGCCTTCCATCAAGCAGCCATCACCGGCGATCACATAGGTTTTGTGGTCAACCAACTCGTCGCCGAAGCGCGCATTCAGGTGACGCTCAGCCATCGCCATGCCAACAGCTGTCGCAATGCCCTGGCCAAGCGGACCGGTTGTTGTTTCAACGCCTTTGGTGACGAAGTTTTCCGGGTGGCCCGGCGTATTCGCGCCCAGCTGGCGGAAATTGCGAATGTCGTCGCGGCTGACGGATTTGTAGCCGCTGAGGTGCAGTAGCGAGTAGACCAACATTGAGCCGTGTCCGGCGGACAGGATGAACCGGTCACGGTCCGGCCAGTCTGGCTGGGAGGCGTCGAATTTCAGGAATTTCCGGAACAGGACCGTTGCGGCATCTGCCATGCCGAGCGGCAGGCCGACATGTCCGGATTTGGCCGCCTCAACGGCATCCATGGAAAGTGCGCGGATGGCATTGGCCATGTCGCGGTTCGTGACAGCCATTCTGCTGATCTCCTTTGGTTTGCGGGAGTCCTAGGCCAGACTAAGCCCGTTGCGTCAAGTCGCTTGGCTGATTGAGATAATACCGTTACTTCATTGTGTATATGAGTGAAATCGACCCTGCTATTCGCCAATTGGATGAGGCGCTCACACGATTCGAGTCGGCGCTCGACAGTTTGCTGGCGCGCGCGGGTGATCCGGATGTGATCAAGGCTGAACTCGCGGCCCTTGCGCGCGACCGGTCCGACCTTGCTGAACAGCTGGATGCGTCTTTGGCCAGAGAGCGGGAATTGCAGGCCCTCGCCGATGAGGCGAGCGCAGCGCTCGGTGCTGCAATCGAAGAGGTCAAATCTGCCATCGGGCAACAGGGGCAGGGCGATGGCTAAAGCTGACATTCAATTGCGCGGCCGGTCGTATTCAATCGCCTGCGCGCCCGGACAGGAGAGCCGTATTGAAGCGCTCTCGAAACAGCTCGACACACGGGTCAAGCAGATTGAAGGTGCAGTTGGCGATATCGGCGAAGAACGCTTGCTGCTGATCACGGCGCTGGCATTGCTGGACGAACTGGACACCGCGAAACGAACCGGGCCGGGCACGGCATTCAGCGAGGCACGGGCGGCCGAAGCGCTCGTGAAGGCGGCCAGCCGCATCACATCCCTCGCCGAGCGGATGGAAACTGGCAAATGATCGCCGCGACGCTTTGCGCATGGCCTTCCAGTTGCTGCGCCCTATGCTCTGGTCTCTACGCTGCTTGAAAGGCTGCCCATGCAAACCGTTTTGATGACTGGATTTTATATTGCGCTGGTGGCGCTCCTTGTTGTGCTGGGCCTTGGCATTGCGAACATTGCCCGTTCTGACGACAAGCAGGCGAGCCGATCCAACAAATTGATGCGCTTGCGTATTCTGGTGCAGGCTGTGGTGATCGTCATTCTCGTGGCGCTGGGCGTTACTGTCGGCGCGATCAAGATCGGTTTCTAGAGGCGCCAATGGTCAAGCTCGACAAGATCTACACGCGCTCAGGCGACAAGGGTAAGACCCGTTTGTCGACAGGTGAGCCGGTCGACAAATGGCATCCCCGCGTTGTCGCCTACGGAACGGTGGACGAAACCAATGCGGCGCTCGGTGTCGCGGCGTTGAAAGCAGATGGCGACATGCTGACGGCCATCCGCCGTATCCAGAACGATCTGTTTGACCTCGGAGCAGACCTTGCCACACCGGACAGGGGCAAGCCTCTGGAATGGACCCCTTTGCGCATCATCGAAAGCCAGGTTCAGCGCCTGGAGACAGAAATCGACGCGATGAATGAAGCGCTCGCGCCGCTCGACAGTTTCATTCTGCCGGGGGGCAGTGAACTGGCCGCCTACCTCCATGTGGCCCGCACCCTTTGCCGCCGCGCAGAGCGGGAGGTTGCTGAACTCCACGCGATGGAAGACGAGATCGTCAGCGCTGAAGCTCTGGCTTACATCAATCGGCTGTCTGACTGGATTTTTGTTGCGGGGCGCGTCGCCAACAATAATGGTGCGAACGATGTAAAATGGGTGCCGGGCGCGAACCGCTAGCTCGCGGGCGCTCTAGAACCGATCCAGCAAGCGTCGCAGATATTCGCGCTCTTCGGGATCGTCGGACTGATTGTAGCGCTCACGCAGCTCTTCTAGAATGTCCTTGGCGCGTTGGCGTTCGGTCGCATCCGGAACATTGACTTCTTCGCCATTATTGCCGGGTCCGCCGGTCGCACGGCCGAACGGGTCGCTTTGCTGAGAGTCCTGTCCGCGGCGTTCCCGTTCCAGCGCATCGAGACTTGCAGCCATGTCCCGCGCGATCTCCGACAGCGTGTTCGTGGCCCTTTCCTGATTGCGCGCGGCACTGCGCTCATCGCCGCGTTCAAGCGCGTTTTCCGCCAATCTCTGGGCGCGTCGAATGTCTTCCAGCGCTTCGGGATCCACGAGGCCGGCAAGGGCATCTTCGCCGCTGCCGGTTTCCCCGAGGCCGTGCTCGCGGGCGAATTCTTCAACCATACGACCAAGGCGGGCTTGCCGCTCAGCAAGAGTTTCGGATTGTCCGGGGCCTGACCCTTCGCTTTCATTGCCTTCGGCAAATTCGCCGCCATCCGATCCCGGGCGTTCGCCATTCTCGTTCCCGCCGCCTTGTGGGGCTTCCGTCTGGCCGCTCTGACCTTCGCCACCACCAGCTTGTCCTGTGTCCTGACCTTGTTGGGATCCAGACTGCTGGCCTGGCTGTTGCCCGCCCTGTTCCTGGCCGGATTGCCCGGGTCGTTCGCCGCGCTCCTGGGCGAGTGTATCGTCGCTTAGTTGGCGCTGTTCCCGCAGGATTTCGGACAGGCGACGCATGGCATCCGTCAGTTCCTGTTCTTCCTGGGGTAGGTCGTCTTCTTCGCCATCTGCCTGTTGTCCCGGCATGCCGGGCATTCCTCCGGAGCCGGATTGACCGCGTTGGAATTCCAGATTCTGCAGCATGTTTGTGATATCAGACAGAAGCTGGCGCGCCTGATCCGTTGCGCCTGTCTCTGTCAAATCCTGAAGCGCATTCAGCATGTCTTCGAAATCCTGACCGCCAAGGTTCGGCCCGCTGGCCATGGCTTCCTGATCGGATTGCATCTGCGGCTGCTCTTCTCCATTGGCGATGGCTTCCGCCATCTTCGCAGCGAGGTATTCGTTCGCCGCATCCCGGAAGGCTTCCATGCGCTGCTTGATTTCATCCTCAGACGCCCCGTCTCGCAAGGCTTGCTCAAGTGCGCGCCGCGCTGCTTCCAGTCGGCGCAGGGCATCGGCGGCGCTGCCATACTCTGACTTGAGGGCTAGCGCCCAGAGCAGGGGGTCAACTTGCTCGGCTTCTTCCTTCGTGCCCGCAGCCTGCAGAATACTCTTCGCAGTGCGGAATGTGAGGTAGACACCCTGGTCTGGAATGTAGCGTTCGCCTTTGTAGGTCATCGCATCCAGCATCAGCGCAGCCTTCTGGATATCTGGCGGGGCCGTGTCCAGACGGTTTGCAGCGGTCACATTGAGCGCATCCTGCTGCAGCGCGGTCTCGTTTCGTGACAATTCTTCATAGTCTCTCGGTTCTCTCAGAACCGTGACACGGACTTCCTGAGCCACGCGGGCGATCGGATCGAGGAACAGTTTTTCAGGCAACGTGAAATCCAGCGGCTCGCTGAGCCCGGTCTGGCCCGCGCCGTCTGTCGCGACCAATTGCATCTCCACAGGCAGCCCCGCCCAGCGATGCCGCGTCAGGTCCAGTTGGGTGATGTCTTCTGCCGAAGTCGGTGCCACTCCGGGCAGCGGAACGGGCATGTAATCTGCTTCGTCTGGCGCAGCGGGATTCGGTGTTTGCAAGCTGATCTTGAGTTCGAGGGAATCCACGCCATAGTCATCCGTGACCGACCAGGCGATCTCCGTTCGATCCAGCCGTCCCCGTTCGGGCGCCTTCACAAAGGTTGCAATCGGGGCGTCATCTGGTGACGTCAGCAGGCGCCAGGCCGCGCGTTCCCCCCACCAACGGACCGACAGGCGGGTATCTTCCATGATCCGTGCACGCGCTTCGAATGCCCCATCCGGTGTGGGCGCGAATGTCTGCTTGAGCGTCTTCTCGCCCTTCAGGATGAGTTTCGGCGCGCTGTGTGCATCCGTGCGGAGGGTGACTTCAGACCCCTCCGGTACACGCACATTCTGCAGGCCGGGTGTCAGGAAGATCGGCGCGCGCCCGGTATGGTCGGGCGGAGTAATCCACGCTTCGACCACCATATTGTCCGCGCCAACAAGGGCGCCATAGTCCGGAAAGAGAGCCCTTTGCAGGCGGGATGCCGCATCATTGCCTGCCAGAACTGTCAGAAGGATCAGAGCTGCGGGCAGGGCGGCGCGCATCCAGTAAGGATCGAGCCGTCCCCACTCACGCGCCAGTGACGGCAAGCGCAGGCGGGATACTTCTTCCAGCAGTCTCGCGCGATGTTTCTGCCAAAGCCCCTGGGAGTCACGATGCGTCGCTGCGGGTCGATCCGTCAGCGAAGAGACAGGTCGCAGGTCGGATTGCCGGTCCAGAACACGCGCGGCATCTTCCCGGCTGACCGGTGTGAAACGGCGCCCGCCCTGCAGGATGAAGAATACCGATCCGACGAGGAAGATAAGTGTAGCGATCGCCGCAAGCGAGGCCGTCATCCGGTCGATGAGGCCTGCCAGTGCGATCGCCAGAAAAATCGCGGCAAAAGTCAGGAAAGGCCAGAAGGCCTTGAAAAAGGCATAGACCGTCAGCTTCCGCCGTGTCGCGGAAACCTTGGCATTGAGTGCCTTCATGCCTTTTGCGTCAGCCAATCGGGAACCTTTTCAAGGGCGATCATTTCTTCAAATTCCGGACGGCGGCGAACCACATCAAAGGATGACCCGTTCACCAGAACTTCCGGAACCAGCGGCCTTGCATTGTAGGTCGAAGACAGCACAGCGCCATAGGCACCTGCAGACATGAACGCGATCCGCTGGCCGGGGCGGAGCGCTGTCAGTTCACGCGCCTTGGCAAACTTGTCCGTCGACTCGCAAATCGGCCCGACCACATCATAGGTCTTGCGCTCTGCACCCGCGCCAGCTTGCTTGATGGGCAGGATGTCGTGATGCGCATCGTACAGCGCCGGGCGCATCAGATCGTTCATGCCGGCATCGATGATCAGGAAATCCGTCTCAGGTGCGGCTTTCTCATAGAGAACCGTGCTCAGCATCACCCCGGCATTGCCCGTGATCACACGGCCCGGCTCCAGAATGACCTGAACGCCAAGGTCCTGCGTCACGTCCGCGATCATAGCGGCATAGTCGGATGGGGGCGCCGGGGCGTCGTCTTCCTTGTAAGGAATCCCAAGGCCACCCCCCAGATCGATACGGCTGATTTCGTGCCCCGCGTCTCGCAGACGCTTGGTCAGGCCGACAACTTTCTCGAATGCGGCGCGCATCGGGACGAGATCACCAATCTGGCTGCCGATATGCACGTCCACACCGACTACCTTGATACCGGGCAAGGTTGCCGCCTCGGCGTAGAGGTCTTCGGCGTCGCTCCACGGCACACCAAACTTGTCGCCCTTCTTGCCGGTCGAAATATTAGGGTGGCCTCCCGCGGCAACGTCTGGATTGACCCGGATGGCAACAGGCGCGTCTGTGCCCAGCATCGTGGCAACTTCGGACAGGCGGCGCAGTTCTGCGGCGCTTTCGACATTGAACTGGTGAATCCCGGCTTGTAGCGCCAGACGCATCTCTTCGGCGGTCTTGCCAACACCTGAAAACACGATCCGATCCGCCGGAATGCCAGCACGCATCGCGCGCTGCAGCTCGCCGCCGCTGACGACATCCGCGCCGCACCCTTCCTGCGCCAGAGTCGAGAGGACGCCCAGATTGCCGTTCGACTTTACCGAATAGGCGATCAGGCAGTCCTGTCCTTCAAAGGCGGAAGCAATCACGCGTGCGTGGCGGACCAGGGTTGCAGATGAATAGACATAACAGGGCGTACCGACTTCGTCGGCGATCTGCTCAAGGTTCACACCTTCGCAGTGAAGGCAGCCATCCTGATAGGTAAAGTGATGCATAAATTATTCGATCTCACCGAGCGCGCCATTGTCGATAGGCGTTGTGGGTTTGGCATCCGGGACGATACCGCCCCATTGGTTGACGACCGGTCCTTCCGGTTCTGCTGTGTCGAGGGCCGTTGCCACCGTTACTGGTTCAACAGGCTCAGCCGGGGCAACAGCTTCCACGACCAGGGTTTCCGGTTGGCTCTGGCAGGCAGCGGCGAGGCACATGGCGACCAGACCGGCGCCCCAGCGCGCGGTCTTTACAGGTTTGGAAAACGTCATGGAAAACTCCTTACGCGCCGCCGAGCAATTCATCGTCAGCGTCCGGGGCTGCGTCTTCGTCTTCCCGGTCTGGCAGGTCAGGAAGATTGGTCTGGTTCTGGTTTGGCAATTCCGCAGGCTCCAGGTCCCCGCTCGGCTCGCCCCAGAGCGGATCGGGACGCTTCAGGTCTCCGGTCAGCCCACAGGCGGCCAGATTGGCAGACGCCAGAACGGCGGCGACAAATAGAAGAGGGCGTTTCATCAATGACTACTCCAGTCGAAGTCTCTGTTTCCACTGTGCCACTTGTTCGGCGACGCGAACAGGGCTTGTAGCGCCATAAGATGTCCGAGATGAGGCAGACGCCTCAACGGTCAGCACGCCGAAGACGGCATCAGTAATTCCACCATGCACGGCCTGCATCTCTGCCAGAGACAAATCGGCCAGATCGCAGCCCTTTTCCTCTGCTTTCGCAACGAGCGTTCCGGTGACGTGATGGGCATCCCGGAAGGGCAGGCCAAGCTCTCGCACCAGCCAGTCTGCCAGATCGGTGGCTGTAGAGAATCCCTTGGCGGCAGCGGCGCGCATATTCTCGGGCTTGAAGCCGATCGTGTCGATCATGCCGGTCATCGCCTGAATGCAGAGATTGTAGGTGTCAAAGGCTTCAAAGGTCAGACGCTTGTCGTCCTGAAGGTCTTTTGCATAAGCCAGCGGCAGCGCTTTCACTGCGCCTTGCAGCGCCGCGTAGAGCCCGGTGATCAGGCTGGCCTTCGCGCGGATCAGTTCGGCGGCATCCGGGTTGCGCTTCTGCGGCATGATGGAGGAGCCGGTCGACCACGCGTCCGTCAGCTGGGCAAAGCCGAATTGCGCGCTCGTCCAGAGCACGATCTCTTCTGCCAGGCGCGAAAGGTGGGTCGCTGCGATGGAAAGGGCCGCGAGCGCCTCCAGCGCGAAATCACGGGCCGAAACCGCGTCCAGCGAATTTGCCATCGGGCGTGCAAAGCCGAGCGCATCGGCGGTCATGTCACGATCAATCGGGAAGCCTGTACCCGCGAGCGCTGCGGATCCAAGCGGGCACTCATTCAGGCGCTCCGCACAATCCAGCAGGCGGGAGCGGTCACGTTCCAGCATCTCGACATAGGCCAGCAAATGATGGCCCAGCGTGACAGGCTGCGCGGTCTGAAGGTGGGTGAAGCCCGGCATGATCGTCTCAGTGTGCTCACCCGCGCGCTTCACCAGTGCAGCCTGCAGGCCAGCCACGAGCAGACTCGCTTCGTCCAGCGCGCCGCGTGTCCACAGGCGAAAGTCCGTGACGACCTGATCATTGCGCGAGCGCGCTGTGTGAAGTCGACCGGCTGGCTCCCCGATCAGTTCCTTGAGGCGCGCTTCCACGTTCATGTGGATGTCTTCGAGCTCTCGGCGGAAGGGGAAGGTTCCGGCTTTCAGCTCTTCAGTGATCGCATCGAGCCCGCCCTGAATGGCTTCATTGTCCTCAGCCGAAATAATGCCCATTTCGGCCAGCATGTCAGCGTGTGCCCGGCTGCCTGCAATATCTTCGGATGCCATCCGCCGATCAATATCCAGAGAGGCGTTGATGTCTTCCATGATGTCGGATGGGGTCGCGGCAAAGCGTCCGCCCCACATTGTCTGGCCTTTGCCTGTCGTCACTGCCATATCCTTCGAACTTGAATTGGAGACCCGTGCCCCATGACCCGTCTGGCCTATATCGCCCTCTTCTTGGTGGGCCTGATCGCAATTGTCTATGCGCTGATGAGCGCAGGGAGCGGAAAAGCTTCAGATAACCGGCTGGAAGCCTTCGCGCGAGGGGAAATCGAGAAGCTGGACTTCTCAAAGGCCGGAACGCCCGCCGCCTCGTCGCCCTTCTACCGGCAAGACGGCACTCCGGTAACCCTGCAGGCCTATCAGGGCAAGGTCGTGCTGGTGAATTTCTGGGCCACCTGGTGCGCACCCTGCGAAAAGGAGATGCCCTCGTTGGGCGCATTGCAGACAGCGCGGGGCGGCGACCGGTTTGAAGTCGTGGCGATCAGTGTCGATTCCGAGGAGGACCGGGACTATGCCGCGCAGAGGCTCGGGGAACTGGGCGCGAGCAACATCACTTTCCACATTGCGACGCCGGAACAGTATGAAATTGTCTATGATAGCGGCGCTCAGGGATTCCCGACGACGATCCTGTACGATGAAGCTGGTCTCGAGATTGCCCGGCTGGCTGGCGATGCCGACTGGAGTTCGATAGAGGCGGTCGGGTTTATTGATGCCCTTCTAAAGGATTGAGGCCGCTAGGCGCGCGCGGGCGATCTGCGTGCCGATGGCAGGCTCGGGCGCAACGGCGTCGGCGTCTACCGGACCTTCATCAGGCCACATCCGCACCAATATCTCCAGTTCCAGCAGGAGATCATCTCCGTCTTCGATCTGGCGGGCGATGTCACGGGCGATGACCGCGTAGCCATATGACGCCTGATAGGCGAGGGGGCGCTCAATGGCGGCGTCCAACACGCCAGCGGCGTAGGAGTCAGAGCACTGTTCCAGCAGGAACAGGATCTGATCCAGCGGCCTTGTGCCGGTTTCAGCGATCACGTCCAGAATGTGGGCTTCCGCTTCTGACGGATCAGCGCTTGTTTCAGTTTCGCCTGTGGGGTCTGTCGGAAAATCGTCAAACGCTGCGGGTTCAAACCCAAATGCTTCAAAACCGGCGCGTTCTGTCGCCGAGCCATCAGTCGTCAGGCGGCCGAAATGCGATGTGGCAGCTTCGCGGTCGCCAGCACGATATAGCGCGGCCCCGGCTGCAACGTGACCTGACAAGACGAGAACACGCTTTTCCGCCGGCAACACACGAATGCCGGCAGGCGTCCTGATTTCATCCAGACCAAGCGGGCGATCCGTGACGACGGGCGCCTTCGTCTCTGCGCTCGGCATTTTCTGGGTCTGCGGGGGAGGGGGATCCAGCGCGTCGCACGCCGCAAGTCCGGACAGGATCAGAGGCGCAATCGCCAGGCGCAAATTGAACATCGGCATCAATTCCTCATGGCTTCCTGGGCAAGCCTAGGCAGTGTTCACTCGAGGGGCAAGCTGAGCGAAGGCTTACGGGCTCAACGGGGCGGTATTGGATGCGGGACGCCGGGGCGCACACCAGTCCGGCTTTGGGGCACCGCCATCATAATCCCAAACCTGGTGCGTGCCTTCGGCCACCAAGCGTGCAGCGAGGTCTTCGCCATTGATGCTGAGATCGACCACCTGCCGCTTGTACCGGTCCGGCCCGTAGTCACGCGTCACCTTGATATCCGCGTCGCGCGTCAGTTCGAGCACTTTCTCCTTGGCGATATAGCCAAGCTCACGCTCGGACTCGCACTCTGCGCCGCCAATCTGTTTCAGGCTTCGGGTTTCTGGTGCGTCCACGCCATGCAGGCGGAATTTGGTGCCATCCGGAAGGCGCCCGGAATCACCATCTGACCAATAGACCAGGCCGTCCTGGTCAATCGTGGCCTGTGCTGCCAGGGCAACCGCTCCGGCCAGTCCGGCGAGAATCGTCACGGAATACAAGAGGGATTTGACCTGACCGCCGCGCAGCATGCTTTGTGCCTCCTTGGAATTGGAGGGCACGCTCGCTTGGACGGGTTAAGTGGTGGTTAATCCGTCGGTCCTGCCGCGACATTCAGATATGGTGGGATCAACAGAAAAACCCCGGCCAAAAGGCCGGGGCTTTCCACTGTACGCATCATGCGAAGCGAAGGACGCTTACATGAAGCCTTTGAACTTGTCTTTGAAGCGCGACACGCGGCCACCGCGGTCCAGCATCTTGCCGTCGCCGCCGGTCCATGCCGGGTGCGATTTGGAGTCGATATCCAGAACAAGGCGGTCGCCTTCGCTGCCATAGGTGGAGCGTGTCTGGTATTCGGTGCCATCGGTCATCACCACGGTGATGAAGTGATAGTCGGGATGACCTTCTTTTTTCATGGCCTTCGCCTCTCTTGAACTCTAATGACAACCGCGCTCTGCCGTGTTCGGGTGCGCGGGCTTGTCTCAGCCTGTTTTCGAAGTGGCGCGTGTAACTGAAACAGGACGCCTCTGCAAGTGGTTGCTGGCAGGGAATCTGAAAGGAACTATAGACACCCAATGGCCGATACTGACAGCTCCCTTGTAGACGATCGTCGTGCAACGCAGCCGGAGGGTGGCGAGGCCATCCATCGTCCCAAGGCGAAGTCCCTGAAGCCGCTCGCCTTGCTGCTGCCCTATGTGGCGCGTCACTGGGTGACGGTCACGGTTGCGCTGATCTTCCTGGTCGCGGCTGCGGCTGTCAGCCTTGCCATTCCCTTGCTTCTGGGCAGCGCTGCTGATGCCGGTAGTGCGGCGCAAGGAAATGCCGAAGAATTGCTGTCGCTGGTCGACCGCGCATTTCTCTGGGTGGCGCTGGCGGCAATCCTGTCTGGCGTGCTTGGCGCTGTCCGGTTTTATTTCGTCTCGCGTTTCGGCGAGCGGATCGCCGCTGACCTGCGCAAGGATCTCTACGCCCACCTTCTGAAGCTGTCCCCGCGCTATCATTCCCAGATGCGGTCGGGGGAGGCGGTCTCACGCCTGACGGCAGACATTACCCTGATAGAGACATTTCTCGGGTCATCGGCCTCTCTGGCGACACGCACCCTGCTGACGACAATCGGCGCACTGACCATGATGCTGGTCGTGAACTGGAAACTGGGGCTGACCCTTCTGGCCATGCTGCCGATTGCGGTGCTGCCCGTGATGGCGATTGGCCGCGTAATTCGAACCATGTCGAACCGGGCGCAATCGCGGCTGGCAGATGCGGGTGCGGAGGCCGCCGAAGCGCTTGATGCCATCGAATTGGTGCAGGCCTATAACCGGGAACAGAGCCGCCTTGGCGCTTTCACCGAAGCGGTCGAAGCAACGTTCGAGGCCGCGATGCGGCGGATCGGGGCGCGCTCCATCATGATCGTGCTGGTGTCGGTGCTGTTGTTTGGCGGCTTTGTGGGTGTGTTGTGGCTTGGTGCGCGCGCCGTTGCGACGGGGGAGATGAGCTTTGGCGATCTCGCCTCCATGGTGTTGTACGCGCTTTATGCCGGTTCAGGCTTCGGAATGCTGGCGGAAGTCTATGGCGAGGTGATGCGCGCTGCGGGTGCGGCGGACCGCGCGGCAGAGGTTCTGAACGCCGAGCCTGAGATCACTGCGCCAGAGCATCCGGTGGCCCTGCCTGCGACGGTGACTGGCGCGTTGGAGTTTGATGACGTCACCTTCCGCTATGGGGATGAGACCGTATCGGCGCTGGAGCATTTCTCGCTGTCTGTGAAACCCGGCGAGTTTGTTGCCCTGGTCGGCCCCAGTGGTGCGGGCAAGACAACCGTCTTCCGTCTCGCGCTTCGCCTGTTCGATGTTCAGTCAGGCCGAATTGTTCTGGACGGCGTGTCCGCGATGCAGGCGGATCCGCGCGACTGGCGACAGCAATTTGCCTATGCCCCGCAGGAGTCTGCCTTGTTCACAGGTACGGCGGCGCAGAATATCGGCTTCGGGACCGATAATCCCGACGAGGCGCTGCTGGAAAATGCCGCGCGCATGGCGGAAGCGTTCGAGTTCCTCGCCGAGAAGGATGGCCTCGCGACAGATCTCGGCCAGAAGGGGCGGAGCCTGTCTGGTGGTCAGCGCCAGCGGGTTGCCCTCGCGCGCGCGCTCGTACGTGACGCGCCGGTCCTGTTGCTGGACGAGGCGACCTCCGCGCTCGATTCCGAAAGTGAAGCAGCGGTGCGCCGCGCGATCTCCAATGCCGCTGAGGGCCGGACGACGCTCGTCATTGCGCACCGCCTGTCGACCGTGCGCCGGGCGGACCGGATCATCGTGATGGAGCATGGCCGCATCGTGGAAGAGGGCAATCATGACCAACTCGTCGCCAAAGGGGGGCTCTATGCCCGCCTCGCCGAGTTGCAATTTGCAGAAGGCTGATCCGCTTATTTCTTGCGGAGTTTCTTGACCTTGCCGTCAATCGTGAACGCAAAGGCAAGCGACAGGACAAGGGGCACCCAGATCGGCAGCTCCCCGAGGCCCGGCGTTTCCAATGCCTCTGCCAGATGATCGTCTACACACCACCACAATAGCCAAAGCCACATAGTTCCAGTTCCTTCATCAAGCCCCTACGCGGCGGATGATATCGGCTGGCAATGACGTGTCCATTGAAAGATGGAGCAATCTGCGCCACCCTCGAAAGGTATATCAATGAGGGCGCCTCTGATTGGCTGCTGCTTCTCTGGACCGGATTTGGGGTGAAACCGCATGATACATTGGCTGCTCGTGGCTCACATTATCGTGGTGGGATATTGGCTGGGCTCAGAATTGGTCATCAATTCCTCTTTCCGGTTCGCCACCCGAGACGTTGCTTCTCCGCTCGAGGCGCGAGACCGGATGCTGCAGCATGTGATGAATACGGATCAGCATGTCCGGTTTGCGCTGGTGCTTCAGGCCTCCCTCGGAACCATTCTTCTGGCCGCGTATGGCTGGGTCCCCGGCGGCCAGACATTGATGATCGTCGCCGCTGTGCTTGGCGTGTTCTGGCTTGGCTTCGTCGAATACATTCACCGCGTGCGGCACTCGGCAGTAGGGGCCCGGCTCGCTGCACTCGACCGTGGATCGCGCTATGTGCTGATGGGCGTTCTGCTGCTGATGTCGATCGGTGTGATCGGAGGGGATTGGCCAATTCCACTTTGGCTTCGATTCAAGTTCGCGGCGTTCGCCGGCGTGATCGCGACTGGCGTTCTGGTGCGGCTACAGCTTATCCGTTTCTTCCGGGTCTGGGGCGAAATGAAAACGGATGGCGTGACTGACGCGCGCAATGCGCGCGTCAGCACTCTGGAAAATCAGGCAAGCTTCCTGATCGTCATGATATGGGTATTCATCGCCATCATCGTGGCCTTGAGCCTGTTCAAGCCTGTTTGATTGGCCTGCCTCATTCGGCGGCCTGCAAGGCTGGCGGAACGTCCGCTTCTTCTGCGGGGGTAAAGCTCAGCACGCCATCATCAAGTTTCCCGAATCGCAGATTCATCAGGTCCGCGCTGTAGCTCTGATTCAACTTCCAGGGCTTCTCCGTATGCTGGCGAGGGAACTGGTCCATGACGCGCTGGAAATAGCCTGACGAGAAATCCACGAACGGCTCTGTCTGGTTTGGATAATGATCCAGCTTCGGCATCGCCGAGCCATACCCGTGCTGGTCCATGTAATTCAGCAGGCGACAGACATATTCAGACGTCAGATCGGCTTTCAGCGTCCATGAGGCGTTCGTGTAGCCGAACGTACACGCCAAATTCGGCATGTTGGACAGCATGACGCCCTTATAGTTCAGCATGCGACCGGGATCGCGCTTTTCGCCATCGATGGAGACTTCGACCCCGTTCAGGAATTGCAGCTGAAGCCCCGTCGCGGTCACCACGATGTCCGCGTCCAGTTCCTTGCCGGATTTCAGTTTGATTCCCGTCTTGGTGAATGTCTCGATATGGTCAGTTTCGACGCTGGCCTTGCCGGATTTCAGCGCATTGAACAGGTCTGAATCCGGCACAAGGCAAAGCCGCTGCTCCCACGGATTGTAGGCGGGATTGAAATGCGTCTCGACCGGATAATCGGGGCCAAGTTCTTCCTTCACCATGCCGACCAGGCGGTCCCGGGCCTTGTCCGGATTTGCGCGGGTCTGCCTGAAAAAGAATTGTTGCAACAGGACATTCCGCCAGCGGATGAAGGAATAAGCCCAGCTATCGGGCAGAATCTTGCGCAGGAAGTTTGCGAACTTGTCTACCGCCGGGCGCGACACGACATAGGTGGGCGAGCGCTGCAGCATGGTGACGTGCGCTGCCTTGTCGGTCATCGCGGGCACCAGCGTCATCGCCGTTGCGCCGGAGCCGATGATCACGACTTTCTTGCCGGAATAGTCCAGATCCTCCGGCCAGTGCTGGGGATGGATGAACTGGCCTTCATAGGTGGCTTCCCCCGGGAAGTCCGGACGATATCCCTCATCATAGCGATAATAGCCGCCGCACATGAACAGGAACCGGCAGGTCGTGACGTCCCGCGCGCCAAGGTCATCCTCATGCGTCACATGCCAGAGTTGCTCTTCGCTCGACCAGTTCGCGGCCACGATCTTCGTATTGAAACGAATGTGGGGTGTGATGCCGTATTCATCGGCCGTGTCTTCAACATATTTCCGGATGGACGGGCCGTCTGCGATCGCCTTGGCTTCGGTCCAGGGTTTGAAATTGTATCCCAGCGTGTGCATGTCACTGTCCGAACGGATGCCCGGATAGCGGAACAGGTCCCATGTCCCGCCAATTGCGCTGCGCTGCTCGAAGATCTGATAGCCCAGACCGGGGCATTTCTTTCCCAGATGAACCGCTGCGCCAATGCCGGAGAGACCGGCCCCGATGATCAAAACGTCCGTATCGGAGTGTGTCATGACTGTTTCCTGCCCGTTTTTCAGCCCATAAGGCCAAAAAATGACGCAGGTGTCACGGAGTTTCTGACCCTTGCGGGGGGCGACCCTACGGAAGGGGCCTAGTCTGCCTTGCGGGCAAATGCAGCGGCGTGGCGCAATTGCTTTTCGATCAGCGGGTGCAGGTCTTCATTCGCTGCGAGCAGGGATCCGGTCTGCATCACATCTCCGCCATCAATCTCTGTGATCGTGCCGCCAGCTTCCCGAACCAGCACGATTCCGGCTGCAATGTCCCAGGGCTGCAGGCCGCGTTCCCAGAAACCATCGAACCGGCCAGCGGCAACATAGGCCAGGTCCAGCGCCGCCGACCCATAGCGACGAATACCGGCGCAGGCTGGGGTCATGGCCAGCATCTCGCGGGCGAAATGCGTGTGTTTCTCTTCGGCCTTGCCATGCCAGGGCGTGCCGGTGGCAACGACCGCTTCATGCAGCTTGGTCCGAGCGGCAACGCGCAGCTTGCGGTTCTCCAGCCAGGCACCGCGACCGGTTTCGGCCCAGAAGATCTCATTCTTGGCGACATCATAGACGACGCCTGTCAGCAGCTTGCCCTCACGTTCCAGCGCGATGGAAACGGCATAGTGCGGTTGCCCGTGCAGGAAGTTCAGCGTGCCGTCGAGCGGGTCAACGATGAATTTGTTGGACTTGTCCGTGCCCTCGACAATGCCCCGTTCTTCCATGACGAAGCCATAGCCTGGCCGCGCCTTGGTGAGGGAATTGTAGATGATCTCTTCGGCGCGATGATCTGCGTTCGAGACGAAATCAGCCGGGCCCTTCTTTGAGACCTGCAGGTTTTCGACTTCGCCGAAATCACGCGCGAGGGAGCGACCCGCTGCGCGAGCGGCTGCGATCATTACGGTGCCGACGGGGGAGGGCTTGGACATGTCTGACCTTAGTCTGCGCGGCGGAGATAAGTGGAATCGGCGGTCTGGACGACGATTTTCTCGCCGGTGCCGACAAAGGGCGGAACCATGATGCGGACACCGCCGGTGCAGCTGGCTGGCTTGAAGCTGTTTGCAGCAGTCTGGCCTTTCACGACCGGCTCGGTTTCCTCGACTTCGAGGATGACCTGCTCGGGCAGGGACACGCCAATCGGCTTCTCGCCATAGAACTCGATCTCGACAACCATGCCGTCCTGCAGGAAAGCGCCCTGATCACCGATGAAATCCCGCGGGATCATGATCTGCTCGAAATTCTCCTGATCCATGAAGGTGAAGGAGTCATCGTCTGCGAACAGGAATTGGTGGTCTTTCTGCTCCAGGCGGACCTTCTCGACGGTCTCGGATGAGCGGAAGCGAACATTGGATTTGGACCCGTTCAACAGGTTGCGCAGCTCGACCTGATTGAATGCGCCGCCCTTGCCTGGCTTGACTGAAGCCGTCTTCAGGGCGCGCCAGACGCTGCCGTCATGCTCGATGACGTTGCCCGGCTTGATTTCGTTGCCATTGATCTTGACCATGGGAGGCGTGTCCTTTTGAAGGTTTGGCGGGGGCGTAAGCCCTAGGCTGGAAACGGTCAAGCCGGGGTGTGTTAATGCGCCTGCCAAGCAGGCTGGGCAACAAATCCGGCCCTCCTTGCCCCGACCTCTATTCACAGATGGCTGCAATCGTGAGCAGAATGCCATTTCCACTGGAATATGGGGGACACAAAATGATTCAACGCCTGCTTACTTTTGACAAGCTGATCGGCACGACGCTGATCAAGATACTCTACTATATCGGCCTCGTGGGGATTGGGCTTTACGCTATCATCATGCTTTTGACGGGGCTCGGTGTCATGGTCAGCCAGAGCTTCCTCGGCGGCATAGGTATCGTCATCGCGGCGATCATCGGTGGCGCAATCAGCCTGCTGTTCTGGCGCTTCATGTGCGAGCTCTACATGCTGTTCTTCCGCATCAGCGACGATGTCCGCGAACTCAAGGAAATGAAGTCCGGCCCGACGCCGCCTGCGGCAAGCCCGGCTTCGTCAGACTTCTAGTTTGCGGATGGATCCAGTCGATCCAGCAATGCATTGAACTCTGCCACCGCGGCCGGAGCACCGGCCGGGTGGTTCCACACGCCGGAGGACACGGCGAGGAAGTCTGCGCCGGCCATGACAAGCGGCTCGGCGTTCTCGACGGTAATTCCGCCAATCGCGACGCAGGGCACTTCCATGCTTTCCTGCCAGATCTCCAGCAGGTCTGGCGACGCCTCCACCGTGTCATCTTTCGTGCCGGTGGCGAAGAACGCGCCAAACGCGACATAGTCCGCGCCGGCTTCGCTGGCCTGCATGGCCGCGTGGCGGGAATTCTTGGCGGTGGCGCCGACGATCATATCCTTGCCGACGATCTCCCGCGCCGTTTGCACCGGCACATCGTCCAGGCCGACATGCACGCCGTCCGCGCCTAGTTCCACGGCGAGCTGAGGGCTGTCATTGATCAGTACGGCAGCGCCATAGGCCTGTGCCATAGCCGTCACGGCAGCGCTGACCTCGCGGGTCGCGGCTTCGTCTATTTCTCCGGCCTCGGTCTTCAGGCGAAGCTGAAGACAGGCCACATCGCCCGCCGAGAGGGCAGTTTCCAGCAGGGCGGCAAAGCCATCCACATCCTCAATGCGGGGAGGGGTGATCAGGTAAAGCCGCGTACGCGGGCGGACATAGTCTTCAGGTGTGCTCATGGCGCGCGCTATAGCGCAGCGGACAATCTGCTGAAAGTCCTCAGACTCGGTGATGTGGCGGCCAAATGAAAAAGGCGGCCCCAGAGAGCCGCCTTCTCATCAAGCTGTCTGCAGCGATCAGCCCGCTGCGGAGGCTGCGCAGATATTGTCGATTGTGGCGGCCAGCGTCGTGTTGAAATCCTCGTCGCTCTGCTGTGCCGAGAGGCCTTCGGTCAGGGCGCGGGAGAAGCTGGCGATCATGCCGGTGTTCTGGGAAAGCTTGTCACATGCGTCGGTGCGGGAATACCCACCTGACAGGGCAACAACGCGCATCACGCGCGGATGCTCGACCAGTGATTTGTACTGGTTCGCCTTGGTCGGCAGGGACAGTTTCAGCATCACCTGCTTGTCTTCACCGAGCGCGTCGAGCTGTTTGGTGATCTCTGCCAGAAGGATGTCTTCGGCTTCAGCCTTGTCAGAGATGGTGATCGTGACTTCCGGCTCGATGATCGGCATCAGGCCATGGCCCAAGATCTGGCGACCCACGTCGAATTGCTGCGCAACGATGGCGGCGATGCCTTCCGGGTTGGCCGCATGGATGACGGAGCGCATCTTGGTGCCGAAGATGCCCTTTGAGACAGCGCGCTCCAGCAGGCTGTCGAGGTCTGGCATCGGCTTCATCAGTTGAACGCCATTCGCCTCGTCGGCGAGGCCCTTGTCGACCTTCAGGAAGGGGACGACCTGATGTTCGTTCCAGAGATATTCAGCGGTCGGCGTTCCGTCGACTTCACCATCCATCGTGCGTTCGAAGAGGATCGCGCCGATGACTTTCTCGCCATTGAAAGCAGGCGCCTTGATGATGCGGGCGCGCATGTCATGGATCAGCGAGAACATCTCTTCATCATTGGAATAGGCGTCTTCGTTGACACCATACAGCCGCAGCGCCTTGGGCGTGGAACCGCCGGATTGGTCGAGTGCTGCGATGAAGCCATTTTTCTCGGCAATCTGCCGGGCCATTTGTGGATTGGTCATAGGAATAACGGGGCGTCCCTTGCATGCGTGAAGTTTGCAAACTTTGCATTCAAGTACCGTGCCTGTCAGACGGGTCAACAGGGCTACCTATCTGGAAAATCCCGCACGGCAGATCGCCTGAATCGTAATCACTACAGGCGATCTGGGGAAGTATCAGGGCGAAATCCGTGCAGGATTAACGGGCTCGGCCGCGCAATCAGGCTGCATAAAAATTTTTCTGATGCCCTGCAGCACTTTCTGGGAACGTTGTCATTTGAAAGGCCCCGCGCGATATGCCGCAGGGCTGTCTCAAAAAGGATCAGGCCTTGAGCGCTTCGACGCCGGGCAGGGCCTTGCCTTCCATCCATTCGAGGAAGGCGCCGCCGGCTGTGGAGACGAAGGTGAAGTCGCATGCGGCGTCTGCATGGTTGAGCGCGGCGACGGTGTCTCCGCCCCCGGCAACGGCAACCAGCTTGCCGTCCTTGGCGCGAATGCCTGCAGCCTGGGCGGCGGCTACCGTGGCCTTGTCGAACGGGGTCAGTTCGAACGCGCCGAGCGGGCCATTCCAGACCAGAGTCTTCGAGGCGCCCATTGCGGCGACCAGCTTGGCGACGGTTTTCACGCCCGCGTCGAGGATCATCTCGTCCTCGGCAACGTCATCGACGGCGCAGGTGCGGTTCTCGGCATGGGCCTTGAAGTCCTTCGCCACGACGACATCGACCGGCAAGAGGATCTCGCATTTGTTTTGCTCGGCCACCTGCATGATCTCTCGTGCGGTGTCGGCGAGGTCATGCTCGCACAGGGACTTGCCGACGCTGATGCCTTGCGCGGCCAGGAAGGTGTTGGCCATGCCGCCGCCGATGGCGAGCGAGTCCACCTTGGTGACGAGGTTCTTCAGCAAGTCGATCTTGGAGGAGACCTTTGCGCCGCCAACCACGGCGAGGACCGGGCGCTCCGGCGTGCCGAGGGCCTTGTCCAGCGCGTCCAGCTCCGCTTCCATGTTCACGCCGGCATAGGCCGGCAGGAGCGAGGCCAGAACGGCCGTCGAGACGTGCTTGCGGTGAGCGGCGGAAAAGGCGTCGTTGACGTAGATATCGCCCAGCTCAGCGATCTCTTTTGCCAGTTCGGGATCGCCTTTTTCCTCACCGGCATAATAGCGGGTGTTTTCCAGCAGGATCACGCCAGCCGGTTCGAGCTTCTCGATGGCGGCCTTTACATGATCGCCCTTGCAGTCGGCGATGAAGCTGACATTGGAGCCGAGCACCTTGCCGAACGCGCCTGCCACGGGGGCAAGGCTCATCTCTGCCACGCGCTCACCCTTCGGGCGTCCGAAATGCGCCAGCAGGGCCACTTTGGCGCCCTGGGTCCGCAGGGTCTGGACTGTATCCACCGCTGCGCGCAGGCGGGTGTCATCCGTTACGAGGCCGTTTTCCATCGGCACGTTGAAGTCGACCCGGACGAGGGCAGTCTTGCCGGTCAGGTCACCGGCATCGGCAAGGCGTTTGAAGCTGGACATGAGGATATCTCCAATAGGCCCGGCCATGCGGGCGCAATGCGGTGGGGATGGAAAAAGAGCGCCTCCCGGCCAGGAAGCGCTCTTGGAAGAGGGGGGCTAGATCAGCTTTGACATGGCGAGCGCCGTATCGCTCATCCGGGTCGCAAAGCCCCACTCATTGTCATACCAGGACAGGACGCGAACCATCGTGCCTTCGATGACTTGTGTCTGGTCGAGCGCGAAGGTGGAGGAGTGCGGGTCGTGGTTGAAGTCTGCAGAGACCAGCGGCTTGTCGGTATAGCCGAGCACGCCTTTCATCTCGCCATCGGCGGCGGCCTTGATTGCGGTGTTGATTTCTTCAACCGTGGTTGGCTTGCCGGCGTCAAAGACGAGGTCGATCATGGAAACGTTCGGTGTCGGAACGCGAACGGCGGAACCGTCGAGCTTGCCCTTCAGTTCCGGCAGGACGAGGCCGACAGCCTTGGCAGCGCCGGTCGAGGTCGGGATCATGGACATGGCAGCCGCGCGGCCGCGGTAGAGATCCTTGTGCATGCGGTCCAGCGTGGGCTGGTCGCCTGTGTAGGAGTGGACCGTGGTCATGTAGCCGCGCTTGATGCCGACCGTATCGTTCAGGACCTTGGCGACCGGTGACAGGCAGTTCGTGGTGCAGGACGCGTTGGAGACAACGAGATCATCCTTGGTCAGCGTGGAATGGTTCACGCCGTAGACGATGGTCTTGTCGGCATTGGTGGCCGGGGCGGAAACCAGCACGCGCTTGGCGCCAGCCTTCAGGTGGGCGGAGGCTTTTTCCTTGTCTGCAAAGATGCCGGTACATTCCATCGCGATGTCGATGTCCAGTTCGGCGTGCGGCAGGTCAGCGGGGTCGCGCACGGCGGTGCAGAGGAATTTGCGGTCGCCAACGATGATCGTGTCACCGTCCACCTCGACCGTCTGGTTCAACCGGCCATGAATGGAATCGTACTGAAGCAGGTGGGCATTGGTGGCCACTGGGCCGAGATCGTTGATCGCGACGACTTCGATATCCTTGCGATCATGCTCGATGATCGAACGCAGGACGAGGCGGCCAATGCGGCCAAAACCATTGATTGCAACACGAATGGCCATGAAAAATCTCCTTTGGAGCGGCAGGCTTTAAATCTGCTGGCCCTTTACGACGACTACGCAATTTCGTCCACCCGCTCGCCATGCGGCCTCGCGCCGCTCACCCCTGATTGCGCTAACAGTTATCGGGCGTGGACTTGCCCTCGCCGGGCCCGTATTGCGGAAGGCTTCAGGGAGTGAGCGCATGCGGCAAACGCAGATCGGATCGAGCGGATTTGAGGCCGGCAGCCTGGGCTTTGGGTGCTGGCGTTTTCTGGGACATGACCTGTCCCATGCCGAGACGCTGATCGAGACGGCACTCGATCTGGGCATGACGCTGATTGATACGGCGGACATTTACGGTTTCGGCGATGCCGGGTTCGGCGCGGCAGAGGCGCTGCTGGGCGAGGTGCTGGCGGCAGACCCTGCGCGGCGCGGCCGGATGGTGCTGGCCAGCAAGGGCGGGATCATTCCGCCTGTGCCCTACAATTCCAGCCGGGCCAATCTGATCGAAGCCTGCGAAGCCTCGCTGACGCGGTTGGGCGTTGAGCAGATTGATCTGTACCAGATCCACCGCCCGGACCTGCTGACCCCGTGGGAGGAAGTTGCCGGAGCGCTGGACACTCTGATTGCGGACGGAAAGATCGGCTATGCCGGCGTGTCCAATTTCACGGTGGCGCAGACCCGCGCGCTGCAGGCGCATCTGGGCGCGCGCATTGTCAGCACCCAGCCGGAATTCTCGGCCTTGCATCTGCAGCCGCTGGAAGATGGTACGCTGGACTGGTGCCAGGAAACCGGGGCAACGCCGATTGTCTGGTCGCCGCTGGCCGGGGGCAGGCTGGGAGAGGGATACTCACCGCAGGCGGATGACCCCGGCCGCCTGGCCGAATTGCACGAGACGCTGGACCGGCTGGCCGCCCTGTATGATGCGCAGCGCAGCGACGTGGCGCTGGCCTTCCTGCTGAAGCATCCTGCCAGGCCGATTGTCCTGCTGGGCACGCAGCGCCCGGAGCGATTGGGGGCGGGGCGCAATGCGCTGGCCATCCCGCTGACGCGCCAGCAATGGTATTCCATCCTCGAAACCTCTCGCGGCGAACCCATGCCATGAGCCAGCAATTGCCCACTGGCCGGTCGGCATCCGACTGGGCGCTGTTTGCGCTGCTGACCCTGTTCTGGGCCGGGGCCTATGCCCTGACGCGCGTGGCGGTTGACAAGGGCAATCCGGACGCAGGCCTGCCGGTTGGCTGGGTGTTGCCGGGCCGCCTGACCATCGGCGCGGCATTGCTGTGGATCGTCATGCTGGCGCGCGGGCAGAAACTGCCATCCTTCCGGGACAAGCCACGCTGGATCGCCATCATTGGCATGGGGCTGGCCGGGTCTGTCTTTCCCTTCTTCCTGATCACCACGGCGCAGGAGACGGTGAATTCCAGCCTCGCGGCGCTCTATACGGCGGCGGTGCCGATCTTCGTGGTCAGTGGCGCAACCTTTCTGTTTGCGGATGAGCGCATGACGCGCGGTACGGCGGTGGGCGTACTGGCCGGGTTTGCGGGCGTGGCGGTGTTGTTCGGGCCGGACGCGATGAAGGGGCTGGGCAATGCGAGCGTGGTGGCGCAGCTTCTGTTGATCCTGGCAACGATGAATTATGCGGCGGCCAGTTTGATGGCGCGGGGCGCGCCGAAGATCGAGGCCATTCCCTTTGCCACCGGCTTTGTCACGCTGGCGGCGATCGTTTCATGGCCTCTGGTCTTCACGGTGGATCCGTCCGACGTGAATGCGGACTGGACCCATTGGGCGGGCGTTGTGGGCCTTGGCGTTATCCCGACCGCGATTGCGCAGGCGCTCTACATGTTTCTGATAGCGCGGACCAGCGCGACGTTCCTCTCATTGACCGGCTATGCCATTCCGGTGGTCAGCGCCGTGCTCGGATGGATCTTTTTCCGGGAGACCCAGAGTTGGCATGCGCTGATCGCTTTCGCATTGATCCTTGGCGGGGTCTGGCTCGCCCGGCGTGGCGGCGGCGTGAAAACCGGGTAGGCAGCTGCACATGCGACGCCCGTGAAGGCGCTTCGTTTCTGGAAATCGAGTTTTCTTCTGTAAGGAGACCGGTCAGGTGTCTGGGGGTGGCAGAGTGCAGCCCGCAATAGGGGCGCAGGCCGCGGGCGCGACAGGCGCAAGGAAGGCGTTCGCTTCCGGGGCCCCGCCTTCGATGGGGTGCGCGGACAGGAGGGACGCGCCGTCCAGCGCTGCTGTGAAAGCCTTTGACGGCGTCCAGTTCAGCATGTCCTGCTGTTTCTTGCGGGCAAGCGCCGCCTGATGCTCGGCCTTCGTGTCGCCGATCTCGACGAGGAAGACCTGTCCGGTGCGGGTCAATCCATAGAGAAAATTCGCGTCCGCGCCCTTCACCATGCGCACATGGAGGCGCAGGAGGATCAGTTGCAGCCAGATCCAGAACCGGCGGGGTTCCATTTCCGGCGGCAGATTCTGGGGCGGGGCGAACAGGTGATCCATGCACGCAGTATAGCTCCGTTCCCGGAGGGGGAGGACATACTAATCGCTCATCGCTGTTTTCATTGCGGTTTTGTGACGAAATTAGGGGGATTGCTGTCATAAAACTCATACCGAACTGGCTTATGGGCCGTTCCCATGACCCGTCCAGACAAACGCCCGGATTATCGCTCGATCTTCATTTCGGATGTGCACCTCGGCAGCGCCGGGTGTCAGGCCGATGCGCTGTGCGCCTTCATGAAGACGCATACGTCAGAGCAGCTCTATCTGGTGGGCGACATCATTGATGGCTGGCGTATGCGGAAGAAATGGTACTGGCCGCAATCGCATACCAATGTCATCCGCCGTATCCTGACGGCCGCCAAGCGTGGCACGGATGTGACCTATATCATCGGCAATCATGACGAGTTCCTGCGGGCTTTCCTGCAGTTTCGCCTGGCCTTTGGTGAGATCAAGGTGAAGAACCGCGCGGTGCATGAGGGCGAGGATGGCAAGCGCTATCTCGTTGTACACGGCGACATGTTCGACGGCATGATGCGGGCCGACCGCAAATGGATCATGCATCTGGGCGATCACGCCTACAATTTCCTGCTCTGGGCGAACACGAAGCTGAACGCGATCCGCCGCCGGCTCGGCATGCCGTACTGGTCTCTCTCGCAGGCGCTGAAGAAGCGGACCAAGCGCGCGCTGAACCATATCCACAATTTCGAGGGGCATGTGGCGGACTATTGCCGCCGCAAGGAATTCGATGGTGCGATCTGTGGCCATATCCATGTCGCCGAAATGCGCGAGATTGACGGCATTACCTACATGAATGATGGCGACTGGGTGGAAAGCTGCACCGCCCTTGTCGAGCATCATGACGGCCGCTGGGAATTGCTGCACTTCCAGCCGCACGCCGTGAAGGATGACGTGCCGAGCGTGAACGAGGCCCGTATCGCAGTTGTGGCATAGGTGGCTTTCCTGCCCTGTGTAGCAGGGGAGGATATGAGCATGTCCATATCACCAGACCGATAACCCGACAGTCTGTGTTTCAGCCCAGAAACGGCTTCAGTCCGGAGCTGAGGCGATGGCGGGCGCGTAGCTGGCCGAGTAGCCAGAGCAGCATGCCCGAGGCGAGGAAGGCTAGGATTACTGTAATGGTGACGCGCAGGCCCAATGCGCTGTCCGGCAGGCCGATCCGTTTCAGCAGGATATTCGTCATGTGTCGCACGGGTTCGTGCACGCAGTAGAGTGGGAAAGACAGTGTGCCGAGGCCGTCACAAACTGCAGTCAGCCAGCTGCGCCCCGGCGTGACGCGCGCTCCCACCAGGATCAGCAGAGGGCAGAGCATTCCGATGGCCACGAATTGATAGACGCCCTTGGCGTAAAAGGGGCACATCAGGACACAGAGCGTCGCCGCGAACAGGCCAAGCGTTGGCAGTGGTCCGGCGAGGCGCGGCAGGTGCGTCTCGATCCAGTCATCCAGACGCCTGAGCAGGCGATAGATGATGATGCCCATCAGGAAGCCGGAAAACACCCGGGGGAAGCCGAAGAAAAACGTCGCATGATTCCAGCCGACATTGGCCGTCAACGCGGTTCCGGTCATGCGGGACAAGGCGAGACAGCAGAACAGGTAGAGGGAGAAGGCGGCAAGGGCCGCACCGACCAGCCGCCAGCGTGGAATGCGCGCAATCCAGATGAAGGCCAGGCTGGCGACAAGTTCGTAGAAAATGGACCAGAGCGGCGGATTGGATGGAAACAGGATCAGGGAATCGCTGGCGGGTATCTGATAGTCGGACAGGGCCGGCACGAAAGCGAAATGGCCCATATGCGTAAGGGCAAAGTCCAACGGACTGAAATCCCGTCCTGTTTCCAGCATCACGATCAGCGCGGCAATGGCACCCAGCACCACGCCCCCCGCCACGGTGGGAGCGAGGCGCGATATGCGCTTGTTGGCAAACACGCCCGCCGGCATGCCGCCGAGTATGGCCGTGGCATAGGCGTGATAGATGACAAAGCCGCTCAGGATGAAGAAAAGGTCCACAGCGATATAGCTGTTCATGAACAGCCGGGACTGGGACGCGCCAACATAGTGATACAGCATCACAACGATTGCTGCGATGCCGCGCATACCGTCCAGGGCATGAAACCGCTGCACGGATGAGAGAGCCGGGTTTGCGGCGGTTCCTGACACGATATTGTCCCCACTTCTGAGCGAGGATGTTTAGGTTAACAGAAAATGAACGGCAAGGTTTAAATCCCGGAATAAAAACAATTTTTGGAAGTGACAGCTCGCGATCAGGTTGACGTGAAACTGCATGATTTCCGGGCGTTTTGCGGTCGGGCCCGGCGTCGCCCGCTTGACTTCCGCGAACCGGCCCGCCACGCAGCGACGATGAGTTCCACGCTGAAGGCCATTCTCGGCCCCACCAATACTGGCAAGACGCATTACGCCATTGAGCGGATGACGGGCTATGGCACCGGCATGATCGGTTTGCCGCTGCGCCTGCTCGCGCGGGAGGTGTATGACCGGGTGGTCGAGCGCAAGGGCGCGGCGCATGTGGCGCTGGTCACCGGCGAGGAGCGGATTGTTCCGTCCACGGCGCGCTATTGGGTCTGTACCGTGGAGTCCATGCCGGTCGATGTGCGGGTGGACTTTGTGGCGATTGACGAGATCCAGCTGGCCGAAGACCAGGATCGCGGCCATGTCTTCACAGACCGCATCCTGAATTTGCGCGGATCTCACGAGACCCTGTTGCTGGGCAGCGATACGATGCGCGGCGTGTTGCGCACGCTGGATTTGGGCGCAGAGACCGAGCCGCGCGAGCGTTTTTCAGAGCTGCGCTATGCGGGCCATTGCAAGATCACCAAACTGCCGAAGCGGACGGCCATTGTCGCCTTCAGCACCGACGAAGTCTACGCGATTGGTGAATTGCTCCGCCGTCAGAAGGGCGGGGCCGCCATCGTGATGGGCGCGCTGAGCCCGCGTACCCGCAATGCGCAGGTCGCCATGTATCAGTCAGGCGAGGTGGATTACATTGTTGCGACGGACGCCATTGGCATGGGGCTCAACCTGGATGTCGACCGGGTGGTGTTTGCCTCGCGCTCGAAATTCGACGGGCGGCGTCATCGCCTGCTGACACCTGCCGAGTGCGCGCAGATTGCGGGCCGGGCCGGGCGCTTTCGCACCGATGGCGAGTTTGGCGAGACGGCGACCTGTCCGCACTTTGACGAAGAAACCTGGAAAGCGATCGAGGCGCACCGGTTCGATCCGGTGGACCATCTGCAATGGCGCAATTCGGCGCTGGACTTTTCCAGCCTGCGTCGCCTGATCCTGAGCCTTGAAAAGCCGTCCGGTCATCCGGCCCTGATCCACAATCCGCATGCGCTGGATGAATGGGTGCTGCGGCGGATGAGTGAGGATGGCGCCATCGGGCCGAATGTGGCCGGGGCGCGCCGGGTGAAGCGTTTGTGGGATCTGGCCCGCTTGCCGGACTTTCGCAAAGCCGGGCCGGAAGGGCATGCGCGACTTGTGCTCGGCCTTGCCGAAACGCTGGCAGACCCCGATGCGCGCCTGTCTGACACGGGGCTTGAGCGGCGGCTGGATGATCTTTCCTCAACGCAGGGAGACATCGCAAAGCTGCAGCAACGGCTTGCCAATATCCGGACATGGACCTATGCCGCCCACCGGCCTGACTGGCTGGAAAACCCCGAAAAATGGCAAGATCGTACGAGGGAGATTGAAGACTCCCTGTCAGACGCGCTACACGAAGCCCTTACAGCCCGGTTTGTGGACCGGCGCACAACCGCTTTGCTTGCCAGCCTGAAGAAGGAAGACGCCCTCGTGACCGAATTGACCCCGGAAGGAGATGTCCGTGTGGAAGGCCATGTTGTTGGACGCCTCAAAGGCCTGACATTCGAGCCTGTGCTGGATGCGCGGACACTGGAAGGCAAGGCCGTGCGCGGCGCAGCGCAGGCCGCCGTTCGCCCTCTGATCGTGGAGCGGCTCAGCCTGATCGTGGCGGCGCCGGATGACGCGTTCAAGCTGAATGATGAAGGCCAGGTGGAGCATATCAATTCGCCTGTGGGCCAATTGGTGAAGGGCTCTGGCTGGATGTCTCCGCGCGTGGAGATCATCGGCGCGGCCGAAGTTGACCCGGCAGAGCGCGAAGCCGCGCGGCAACGGCTGGAACAATGGGCGACAAAGGAAACCGCCCGCATCCTGCCCACACATACGAAACTGGCCGTCGAAAAGGCGGGAGACGCGCTGGACGGATTGGCGCGCGGCATTGCCTTCCGTGTGCTGGAAAGCGGCGCGGCGGTCGATCTGCGCCAGGATGATCCCGGCCTGCGGCTCACCGCTGAACAGCGCGAAGCCCTGAAGGGGATCGGCATTCGCGCCGGCCGTGTGGCGGCCCATGTGCCGGATGCGCAAAAGCCCGCAGGCCAGCGCATGATCGCCATTCTGCGCGCAGTGTTTGAAGGCCAGCCTTTCCCGCTTGCGCCGGAAGGGGCGGGGTCTTTCGCGCTTGACGGCACATGGCCGGAAGAGGCGCTGGCCGCGAATGGCTATCTGCGCTTCGGCAAGCGGGCCGTGCGGGCGGACCTGGCAGAGCGCCTGGGCTGGGAAATTGCCAAGCGCCGCAAGGAAGCCGGGAAGAATGCCTTCCCCATCGAGATTGACCTGGCTTCGGTTGTGTCCTGTCCAGCCGATAACTGGCCTGCCGTGCTGAAAGGCTTTGGTCTTGCCCCGGCAGAGAAGGACAAGGAAACCGACGCCGTCTTGCTATGGCGCTATGCGGCGCGGGCGCGGCCGGAGGGTCGCCCGGAGCGTGGCCGCAATCAGGGCGGCGCCCCGCACCAGAATGCGGGTGGCAAGGGCGGCAAGGGCCCGCGGGGCGGCAAGCCTCAGGGGGGCGGACGTGGTCCCTCGCGCAATGCGCCGGCGTCTCGCAAGCCTGACCCGGACAGCCCGTTCGCGGCGCTGGCAGCCCTGTTGCCAGAGGAAAAGCCGAAGCCCAAGAAAAAGAAGCGCAAGCCAAAGCCCAAGGCAGAAAGCGGCGCGCCTGAAACCGGCAGCGACTTCACCTATACGCCCTTCCAATGACGGAAACGCCGACGCTGCGCCTGGATGTATGGTTGTGGCGGGCACGGTTTTTCAAGACGCGCGCACTCTCCGGCGCGCATATCCGCAAGCGCGGTATTCGCCTCACCCGGAATGGCCAGACGCGGCGCGTTAATAAGCCCGGCGCAACCATTGCGGTAGCGGATATTGTCACAATGGCCCTCGGGGGGCATATCAAGGCTGTTGAAGTGCTGGACCTCGGCACACGGCGTGGACCCGCGGACGAGGCAGCGGCGCTGTACCAAACGTTGGAGATGGACGAATGATGAGCGCGCTGAAAAACCTGTTCCGGCAGAAAACACCTGCGGAACGGTCGATGGATCCGCAAGTGGCGGCAGCGGCCCTGTTGGTCGAGGCGGCCTTGTCTGATGGTGTCTATGTGAACATCGAAAGCGACATGATCGCCGAAATCCTTCTGGAGGCGTTCGGGTTTGACGCCGACAAGGCCGATGCCGTGCTGGCGGAAGGGGAGGCGCTGGCCGAAGAGGCTGTCGGCTCTCACCAATTCACCAAGCATGTGAAGAAGCTGCCAGTGGCAGAGCGGGTCTCCATCATTGAGGGGCTGTACCGGGTGGCGCTGGCGGATGGGGAAAAGAGCGATATCGAGGACGCCTATATCCGCCATGTGGCGTCACTGCTGTATATCGACGATATTTCACGGGCCCAGGCCCGGCAGGCGGCGGAACAGCGGATCACTGACGCTTCCTGAAGAGACCTGTCAGCTCGCCTCATTGACATAAGCGCCTGCGCGCGCCATTTCGCCCGTGCACAAATTGCAGAAGGCCCTCCCGCCCATGACCTATATCGTCGTCGACGCCTGTATCCGTTGCAAATACATGGATTGCGTCGAGGTTTGCCCGGTTGATTGCTTCTATGAAGGCGAGAACATGCTGGTCATCCATCCGGATGAGTGCATTGATTGCGGCGTGTGCGAGCCGGAATGCCCGGCAGAGGCGATCGTACCTGACACCGAGGACGACCCGGACGGGAAATGGCTGAAACTCAACAGCGAATATGCGAAGGTCTGGCCGAACATCACCCGGATGAAGGAACCGCCTGCAGATCGCGAACAATTTGCGCAAGAGACCGGCAAATTGGAAAAATATTTCAGCCCCAAGCCGGGTGAAGGCGACGTCTGAGTCAGCCCGTCCGAACCCTGATTTTGCAGGGTTTCTCAATAAAGGTTAACAAAATCAGAGGCCTTGAGAACTTTACTCTTGGTTAGCATCTGGGCGTGTCTGTTGAAAAACCTGCACATTTATGCTAGTGTTCAGACTTGAGTAATAACTGACAAGAGCCGGAATCTTCAACTCAGACCGTCAACTGCGTCGGACTGGGAAGGACTTTATCGGCTCTATTTGCGTAAAAAAGGGCGATATCCAACATGGCTAAAAAAGCATCTGCGGAACTGGCGTTTGAAGTGGGTCAAAGCGTCGTTTACCCCGCACACGGGGTGGGCAAGATCACGAGCGTCGAGAAGCAGACTGTGGCCGGCATGGATCTGGAGGTCTACGTGGTCTCCTTTGACCAGGACAAGATGATCCTTCGCGTTCCAACCAACCGCGCCGAAGCTTCCGGCATGCGCGCTCTGGCCGGCTCCAAGCTGGTTGATGACGCTCTGAAGACGCTGGGCGGCCGCGCCCGCATCAAGCGCACCATGTGGTCGCGCCGTGCGCAGGAATACGAAGCGAAGATCAATTCCGGTGACCTGATCTCCATCGCGGAAGTCGTGCGCGACCTGCACCGCGGCGAAGACCAGCCGGAACAATCCTATTCCGAGCGTCAGCTTTACGAAAATGCGCTGGACCGTATGGCCCGCGAACTCGCCGCTGTCGAAAACATCGACAAGGACGACGCCATGGAAAAACTTGCTCAATCCCTCGCAAAGAAGAAAGTCGCCGCCTAAGGCCTCTTTCCTTTTCGATCATGCAAGGCCCCCGTCTGGTGAACACCGGGCGGGGGTTTTTCGTGTTTGGGTCCGAAAAACCCGTCATTCGTGAAGATTGGGCGTAATTCCATTAAAAAAGCCGCGGTTTCGTCAGATCGCTGTTAACCATACGGCAAAGGAGAGCAGGCACTCTTTGCCTGTCGCCGGAACGATCCGGTGGCGGATGGATGCTCAGGCTGACATGCCCAAAAAGGGTGGCGGCACGGGCAGGGTGACAGGAGAAACAAGATGCCCTTTTCAGAGATGGAAATACAGCCAGGCGGCCTGCTGGGTGCCGAGGCAAATGCGGATGAATTCTATCAGGCGGGTCTCGCCTGTGCAGCCGGTGTCGGATCTGACATCGACCTGATCTCCGCGCACAAATGGTTCAACCTCGCAGCCTCCAAGGGCCATGACGAGGCCAAGCTGCAGCGTCAGGAAATGGCTGACATGCTGAGCACGGATGAAGTCAAGGTGGCGCTGTCGGCAGCGCGCGACTGGCTGAGCCTCGCCAACTAAGGCGACGTGATCATGGCGGACAGCGCAGGGGACGCTGCGCCATCCGCCCTATGATCAGCTGACGCGGCGTTCCTGGTCTTTCCAGTAAACCTCGCGCAGATCCTTGCGCAGGATCTTTCCGGATGGATTGCGGGGCAGGGCCTCGATAAATTCGACCGTCTTCGGACATTTGTATCCGGCGATACGCTCGCGCGCATAGGCGATAATGTCTTCCTGTGTCGGAGATTCGCCGGGCTTGACCACGATGATGGCCTTTACGGCTTCGCCCCATTTCTCGTCCGGCACGCCGATCACGGCGACATCGGCCACACCTGGGTGGCCAAAGATCGCATTCTCGACTTCAGCCGGATAGATGTTCTCTCCGCCAGAGACGATCATGTCTTTCACGCGGTCATGGATGTAGAGAAATCCGTCCTCGTCGAAATAGCCTGCATCCCCAGTGCGGAAGAAGCCGTACTCGTCAATCGCTTCGGCGGTGGCGTCGGGACGGTTCCAGTAGCCCTTCATCACAAAAGCCGATTTGATGGCGATCTCGCCAACTTCGCCGGTCGGCACGGAATTGCCCTCCGCGTCCAGGCAGCGGACAATGGTTGCCGGGTAGGGGACACCGCAGGAACGCAGCTTGCCCCAGGACGGATCATGCGCCTCTGGTGGAAGATATGTTCCGCATCCGCCCGTTTCTGTCAGGCCATAAAGCTGCGTGAATTTTGCGCCCATGATCTCCTTGGCGTCGAGGAGCAGGCTTTCTGCGATCGGCGAGGCGCCATAGAAGACCTGTTTCAGCGGGGTCCAGTCAATGTCGCGTACATTCGGCATCTGCGTCAGCATCAGGATCACCGCCGGCACCCAGAAGGCATGTGCGATCTTGTGCTCCGGGATCAGTTTCAGGATGAGCGTCGGGTCGATTTCCCGCAGGACAACAGCGTTTGCACCCTGCGCTGCGGTCAGGATGCCAATGTTCACGCCTGCCACATGAAATAGCGGCATCGCGTTCATGACGGCATCGCCCACATCATAGCTGGCCCAGTCGAGCTGGCCAGCCTGTTCGAAGATGGCGCGGTAGTTGCCATTGGTCAGCTGCACGCCCTTCGGCATGCCGGTCGTGCCGGACGTATAGAGCTGGATCACATCATCCGTATCATGCGTTTCGATGCCGGGGGCGTCGGTCGACTGGCCGTCGCGCCAGATTGTGTAGGATGGCCAGTCATCGCGTTCGCCATCAATCGCGATGACCTGTTCCAGATCGGGCAGGTCAGCGCGGATCTGGTCGATCATGCTGTAGAAATCCTTGCCGACGAACAGGATCTTCACGCGGGCGTCCGACAGGATGAACTGGACCTCAGGCGGGGCAAGGCGCGTATTCACCGCCGTCATCGCCGCGCGCGCCTTGGCCGCGCCGAACATCATCTCGTAATAGACAGATGTGTTCTTCGCGAGATAGCCGACGCGGTCATCTGTCTGGACGCCGAGCGCGATCAGGCCGTTTGCAACCTGAGTAGACCGGGTCTCAAGCTGGGCAAAGCTGGTGGTTTCGCCTTCGAACCAGAACGCGGTTGCGTCCGGACGGATGCCGGCCTGGACACGCGGAATATCCGCCAGATGCGGCATCGCCTTAACGTCGATCATGTACTTCCTCCGGATGGTGTTTTGTTTCCTCGACTTTCATACTAGGGCAAATTTTCGAAGAGTCAGCCCGTCGCCGCGCCTTGTAGTCATTGCAGCCATAGCCGAATGCATCATTGGCGCATCTTGCAGACAGGCCGGGTTTCCGGCACATCCATCGCCATGATGGATACGATGACAGACCAGACCGCAGATCTCGGCGAAACCATGCTTCGGGTGGGGCGCAATGCCCGTGAGGCTTCGCGCAAGCTGGGCCGGATGAGCCCGGCAGACCGGACGCGGGGCCTGAAGGCGGTGGCCGGCGCGATCCGGGCGGCGTCTGACAAGATCCTCAGCGCGAACGAAGCCGATATGACCGCTGCGCGAGAGAAGGGGCTGGACGCCGCCATGCTCGACCGGCTGGCGCTGGATGCGGCGCGGCTGGAAGGCATTGCATCCAGTGTTGAGGCGGTGGCTGAACTGGGCGATCCCATCGGACGCGAGCTTGCGCGGTGGGAGCGTCCGAACGGGCTGGATATTGCGCGCGTGGCCGTGCCGCTGGGCGTGATCGGCATTATTTACGAGAGCCGCCCGAACGTGACGGCGGATGCGGGCGCGCTCTGCCTGCGCTCCGGCAATGCGGCCATCCTGCGCTGCGGATCGGAAAGCACCCAGTCATCCCGCGCGATTGTTGCGGCCATGCGCAGCGCCCTCAAACAGGAAGGCCTGCCGGAAGATGCGGTGCAATTGGTGATGACCAGGGATCGCGCCGCCGTCGGGCATATGCTGGCCGGGCTGGAGGGCAATGTGGATGTCATCGTGCCACGTGGGGGCCGCAGCCTGGTTGAGCGGGTCCAGAAAGACGCCCGCGTTCCGGTGATCGGACATCTTGAAGGTCTTTGCCATGTGATAGTGGACAAGGCAGCAGATCCGGAAAAGGCGGTGTCGATTGTGCTCAATGCAAAGATGCGCCGCACTGGAATTTGCGGGTCTGCCGAGACGTTGCTGGTGGATGCGGCAGTGGCGGATGACCTGCTGCCGAAGATGGCGGCGGCCCTGACGGATGCGGGGTGTGAGCTGCGCGGCGATGCGCGCGCGCGGGCGATTGTACCTGATATGGTCGAGGCGACAGAGGCGGACTGGTCAACGGAATATCTCGCGCCGATCCTGGCAGTGGCTGTCGTGGATGATCTCACTGCCGCGCTGGACCATATCGGCACCTGGTCGTCCGGGCATACAGAATGCATCATCACTGAGGACGAGGCGGCTGCTGAGCGTTTCTTTGCTACGGTCGATAGCGCGATCCTGTTGCACAATGCGTCAACCCAGTTCGCTGATGGGGGCGAGTTCGGCATGGGCGCGGAGATCGGTATTGCCACAGGCCGCATTCATGCGCGCGGCCCGGTAGGCGCAGACCAATTGACGACCTACAAGTACGTCGTGCGCGGAAATGGGCAGGTTCGTCCTTGAGCAGAGCACTTCTACCAGGGCCAGCGCGTGGCCTGCGCATCGGATTGTTCGGGGGCAGTTTCAATCCGGCCCATTCAGGGCACCTCCATGTGGCCACGACCGCAATGAAGCGTCTGCAGCTGGACTGGGTCTGGTGGATTGTGGCGCGGGGAAATCCACTCAAGACCGGGCACGGAGACTTCGGGGAACGTTTCTGGTCTGCGATGGCTGTTGCCGATCATCCCCGCATGCGCGTGACTGATATCGAATCGCGTCTTGGCCTGACCTATACCTATCGAACCCTTTCCGCGATCACGCATATTGCGCCGGATGCGGACTTTGTCTGGCTGATGGGCGCGGACAATATGGTGAACTTCCATATGTGGAGTGAGTGGCAGGAAATTGCGCGCATGATGCCGATTGCGATTGTTGCGCGCCCCGGCGTGGGGCCGGGCGCGCGAAACTCGCCCTTTGCGCGGCGGTTCGCTCATAGTCGTATTCCTGAAGCGGAGGCGACGATCTTGCCAGGTCTCGCGCCGCCCGCCTGGGTCTATCTCACCGCGCCGCTGGATCCGATTTCCTCTACCGCCATTCGTCAGATGAAGGCTGCGTCATGAGCCTCAGCCCGGAAGAACTTGCCCGCCACAAGCGGCATATCATGCTGAGGGAGATTGGCGGGCCCGGCGTGCAGAAGCTGCGCGCGGCGCGCGTATCGATCGTTGGGGCAGGGGCGTTGGGCGGACCGTGCGCGATGTACCTGGCTGCTGCGGGTGTCGGCCAGCTGGAGCTCTGGGACGATGATCATGTCGAACGCTCAAACCTGCAAAGACAGATCCAGTTCGGAGAGAACAGTCTCGGAAAGTCGAAAGTGGAGGTGATGGCCGCGCGCCTGACAGCAGATCATCCGTCCACACATGTTCTGGGCCGACGAAAGCGCTGGTCGAAGGACGATGCGTTGTCAGGCGACATACTGGTCGATGCAACGGACAATTTCCCTGCGCGCTATGCGTTGAACAGGGTCGCGCATCAGAGCGAGCGTCCGCTGGTGCATGGCGCCGCGGCGGGGTGGAGCGGACAGGCCAGCGTGTTTGCGTCTGGATACGTTGCGGACGCGCCCTGTTATCAATGCTGGGTGCCGGAGACGCCACCGGATGCCGAGGCCTGTGATGAGATTGGTGTTGTAGGGCCAGTTACAGGAATGATTTCTACACTGATGGCACTGGAGGTGATCAAGCTGATCACCGGTGCGGGGGAGCCATTGATCGGGCGGCTCGCTTTGGTTGACGGGCTTTCCACCCGTCAGCGGTCGGTTGTTTTGCGGTGGGATGCTGCATGCCCGATCTGTGGGACTGATCGCAGAATTTGACTTGTCACGAGACGCAGGGCTTTAGTGCGTCACCCTTTGGTGTGCATGTAGGGAGTTCGGGATTGTGTTGAAACGACTGTTTGTCGTGCTGGTGACGCTTGCGATCATATTGACGGCGGGATGGTGGATGCTTCGCCGGGATGACATATCCTACACGACGCTCGAATCGGTCTATTCGAAATCCAACAGTCGCTTCCTGAAATCCGGCAAGGACGTCGAGATTCATTTCACGGATTCTGGCCCGCGCGATGCGCCGGTTGTTGTTCTGGTGCACGGTTATTCCGCCTCGCTTCAGACTTGGGATGCCTGGGCGCGGAAACTTCGCAAGGATTACCGGGTCATCCGTCTGGACCTTCCGGGGCATGGCTTGTCTCGCTGCCCTGATAATGACTCCATCGGTATCGAGCAATTCGTCGAGACCGTGGACCGTGTTGCGCGCACGCTGGACGTTGAGCGGTTTACCCTGGTCGGCAATTCCATGGGCGGTCACACTGCCTGGGCCTATGCGCTGGAACATCCCGAGAAACTCGACGGCCTCGTCCTGGTCGATGCTGCCGGTTGGCTGGATGCGCCGGGGGAAGGGGAGTCCGACCCCTTCATATTCAAGCTGCTGCGCAATGGCGTGGCGCGCAGTGTGATGAAGGATCTCGATATGTCAGCGCTGATCCGATCCGGCCTCGAAGACAGTTTTTATGATCCGGCATTTGTGACTGACGAAATGGTGGACCGCTACTCGGCCATGTCGCGCGCGCCGTGTCACCGGGATGCATTGCTGAACCTGATGAGCGGCGCGACGCTGCGGATTTTGGCGTCGGAGGAGCTGCTCGGAAACATCACCGCACCGACCCTGGTCATGCATGGGGACAGCGACAATCTGATCCCGGTTGCGCATGGGCAGAAATTCGCGGACGCCATTCCGGGCGCTGAATTGATTATCTATCCGCAAACGGGGCACATCCCGCAGGAGGAGAAGGCGGCGGAGTCTGTCGCCGATCTGCGCGCCTTCCTTGCGGGCCTCCATGCTGAGGAGACGCCGTCAGACATTGTCGATCCGCTGGACATCGCGCCTCAGAATGGGGGGTGATACGTATTTGCGAAACCGAACAGGCGGGTCAAGCGTAAGAGGGGAGAAGGAGATTTCTCATGCGCATTGCCCTGTCGACACTTGCCGCCGCCCTGGTTGCCGCCTGTACCAGCCAGCCTGATTACCGTGCGGAGACGGCGCCACCGCCGACTGTCGATTCGGTGGATCTGGAGCGCTATTCGGGCCTTTGGTACGAGATTGCGCGCTACCCCAATTCCTTTGAGAAAAACTGCACGGGCGTGACCGCCGAATACGGTCTGAACGACGACGGCACGGTGAGCGTGACCAATACCTGTTACAAGGGATCGCTCGATGGCGAGAAGGATGTTGCAGAGGGCACGGCCCGGATTGTCGAAGGCAGCAACAACACAAAGCTGAAAGTGAAATTTGCGCCGGCCTGGGTGCCGTTTGCATCGGGCGATTACTGGGTGCTGGCGCTGGAGCCGGACTATTCCGCCGTGCTGGTTGGCAGCCCGGATGGCAAGTATCTCTGGATCCTGTCCCGCACCGCGCAGTTGGACCCGGTGGTGCTGGATGGGCTGAAGCAGCGCGCCGAGGCGCTTGGATATGCAACCGAGCCCTTGGAGATGACGGTTCAGGCGGAACAGGGGTGACGCTGGGGGCGGGCTTTGCTACGCGGAAATCATGAGCCTGCCAGACCTTGACGCCCAGAATTTCGATGCGGACCGCCAGCACTGGATCAGTGTGCGTGTCTATTACGAGGATACCGACTTCACCGGCATGGTGTATCACGCCAATTATCTTCGTTTTTTCGAGCGGGGCCGGTCTGATCATCTGCGCGATGCGGGTATTTCCCATCAGTCCCTGCTGGAGCGGGAAGACCCGGCTGCCTTCACCCTGACGCGCGTTGAGGTGGACTATCGCAAAGCCGCCAAGGTCGACGATTTGCTGCACATACGCACGCGCTATATCGGCACTGAGGGGCCGCGTATCCGCTTTTCGCAGACCTGTTTCCGGGGCGAGGAGATCATTGCCGATGGCGAAATCACAGCTGTGATGATCCACGCCGATGGCCGCCCGCGCCGCCCGATCCGCGAACTGGTCAAGCATCTGGAAGCGTATCGCTGGGAACCGAAAGAGCGTTAACGCGCTGCCATAAAATCTTAACCGTTCCAGCCTAGCCCCCAAGAGAGCTGCGGAAACTGGCAATTCTGCCGTGTTTCTGCCGGATTTGGTGTGGATGAAGGGGTGTGCCGGTCCCGGGTGGGATGCGGCTGATCACCCATGATACGTAGACAGGAGCATTAGCCCCCATGGAATCAGAAGCGATAGGCACCGCCGCAAGTCATGCCGACTTCTCGCTGTTCAGCCTCATCATGGCGGCTGACCCGGTTGTCAAACTGGTCCTCCTGTTCCTGCTGCTGGCCTCGATCTGGTCGTGGATGGTGATTGGCGAGAAGCTGTTCTCCCTTGGCGGCCTGCGCAAGAAATCGCGCCAGTTTGAAGAGGCCTTCTGGAGTGGCCGCACTGAAGATTTCGACATGCGCCCCGGTCAGGCCACCAATGATGCGGCCAGCCGCGTGTTTGCCGCGGCTGCGCGCGAATGGTCCGATGCACGCCGCCAGTCCCACAATCCTGCCGAAGCCGCCGCAATCGTGAGCCGGGCGGAGCGCTCCATGCGCGCCGCTGTCGATCGTGAACTTGGCCGGGCCGGCAGTGGTCTGGGCGTGCTCGCGACGATCGGTTCAGCCTCTCCCTTCATCGGCCTGTTCGGAACCGTCTGGGGCATCATGAATGCCTTCCTCAACATTGCCGAACAACAGGATACGAGCCTTGGCACCGTGGCCGGCCCGATTGCAGAGGCCCTGTTCGCCACCGGCCTCGGCCTCGTGGCCGCTATCCCGGCGGTTATTTTCTACAACAAGTTCACTGGCGACCTGACCAAGCTGGGCGACCAGCTCGACACATTCTCTCAGGACGTGCTTGTGCGCCTGTCGCGCCGCGCCTCCGAATCCGCGAGGGACTAGGCGATGGGATTGATCCTCGGTTCAGGCGGGAAGGGCGGACGGCGCGGGCGACGCGCGTTGAACGCTGAAATCAACGTGACACCCTTTGTGGACGTCATGCTGGTTCTGCTCATCGTGTTCATGATCACGGCGCCCCTGCTGGTGCGCGGGGAGGAAGTGAACCTGCCCAAGACGAGTTCGGGGCCGATCAAGACCGAACCGAATGACGATCCGCTGGCGATTTCCATCCGGGAGAACGGGGATGTGTTTATCCAGACGACCCTGGTGGAGGATGTTTCGACGCTGGGCCCGCAGCTTCAGGCCATCATCGGCGAAGGCTATGAGCAGCCAATTTACCTGCGCGGTGACGAGAACACGCCCTATGGCCGGATCATGGAAGTGACCGCCGAAATCCGGGCTGCCGGCTATACGCGCGTATCCTTTGTGACTGAACAGAAGAAGTAGGAGCGCATCGCCCCACATGCTTCGCGGCTTTACCATCTCGACTGTGCTTCACGCCACCGTGCTCGCCGCGGCGGTGATGACGTGGCCGATGCAGAAAAGCAAATGCGATCGAGAGATCGAGCGGCTGGAGCGCGAGGAGCCCGGCCTGTCGCCGGTCGATATCCTCATGCGCCTGCCGCAATGTGCCAGCACGATCGACGTGCCGATTGATATTGTCGACATTGGGCTCGTGACCGATGTGGCGCCGATCCAGAAGGCGGAAGAGCCGCCAGAGGAAGAGGTCGAAGAGCCCGAGCCGGAAGAACAGCCCGATCCGGTGGAAGAAGATGCCGAGATCGTCGAGGACCCGCCTGAAGAACAGGAAGAGGTGAACGAGACCCGCGAGACCGAAACGGCCGAGGAAGAACCGGTCGTGGAAGACACGAAGGCCGAGCCCGAGGAACAGCCCAAGGAACCTGAGCCGAAGAAGGAAGAGCCTCCGAAAAAGGAGCCAAAGCTGATCGAGAAGCAGAAGCCGAAATCGGAGTCTGACGATCTCGACTTCCTGAACGACTTTGAAGACATCCTGAAGGACAAGGCGCAAACCCAGCGCAAGGTCGCGCAGGAGCAGGCGCCACCGCCGATCAACAAGCCGGTGCTGAAAGACGTGCAGCAACCCCGCAAGGGGGCAGGGGACCGCCGCGGCAATACTGCTTCGCTTCAGGCCGCCATGCGCCGCCAGATCGGCTATTGCTGGAATGGTGTGGATGATCTGCCCAAGGAAGACCAGTTCGACGTTGTGATCCGAGTGAGACTCAATGTGGATGGCTCTCTGGACGGCAATGTGAATCTGGTGACCCCGCGCTCCATGCCGATTGGCCGCCGGGGTGTTGTGGTCCAACGGGCCCTGACAGCGGTGCGCCAGTGTGCGAACTATCAATTGCCTGAAGACGATTACGACGAGTGGAAAGACATTGAGGTCACGATTGGCCCGCTCAAGTGACCTGAACCGAGATTCTGAGGAGACTTTCAAATGACCCGCATCCTGACAGCGCTAATGCTGGTCCTCCTGACGCCATTTGGCCTCGCCATGCCTGCCGCTGCGCAGCTGCAGGTCCGCGTCGATGAGGGCAATTTCCAGCCCACACCCCTGGCTATCCCGGACTTTGAAGTTCGCGGCACGAACGCTGAAATGGCAGAGGACATCGCCGATGTTGTCCGCGCCGATCTGGAATCGACCGGCCTGTTCGACATTCAGAACCCGGCCTCCTTCATCCAGAAGGATCTGTCGATTGATGTTCAGCCACGCTTCCCGGACTGGCGCATCATCCAGACCGAAGGTCTTGTGGTGGGCGCATATGAGGAATTGCCGGACGGCAAGATCGCGGTCTCGTTCCGCCTTTGGGACGTTTATGGCGGTGAAGTCATGCGCATCAATGGCCAGCCGGGCCGCCGCCTGACGACCACGCCGGACAATTGGCGCCGCATTGCGCACAAGATTGCCGACTCGATCTATACGCGCCTGACCGGTGAAGATCCGTATTTCGATACGCGCATCGTTTACATTGCGGAGACCGGCCCGAAGACCGAGCGCGTGAAGCGCCTGGCGATCATGGATGCCGATGGTGCGAACCAGCAATATCTGACCGGTGGTACGAACACCGTGCTGACGCCGCGCTTCAGCCCGTCGGCGCAGGAAATCACCTACATGTCCTATGAAGGCGGGCGCCCGCGCGTCTATCTCTTCAATATCGAGACAGGCCGTCAGGAATTGCTCGGCAACTTCCCTGGCATGACGTTCGCGCCGCGCTTCTCCCGGGATGGGGAAAGCGTTCTGCTGACGCAGGCGCAGGGCGGTAATTCCGATATCTATCTGATGAACCTCCAGACGCGCCAATCACGCCGCCTGACGGATCATCCGGCGATTGATACCTCACCGTCCATGTCGCCGGATGGGCGGGGCATTGTCTTCACGTCCGACCGGGGTGGCAGCCCACAGCTCTACATCATGAATACCGATGGCAGCCCGCGCACCTGCCCGTCAGGTGGTCGTGACGTGGCATGCCGGATCACCTTCAATAAAGGCCAGTATTCCACGCCGGTCTGGAGCCCGCGAGGCGATCTGGTCGCCTTCACGAAGCAGCTTGGTGGCCGCTTTTATATCGGTGTCATCGGCACGGACGGCAAAGGCGAGCGCCTTCTGACCGAATCGTATCTGGATGAAGGTCCGGACTGGTCTCCGAATGGCCGCGTGATCGTGTATTTCCGCGAGAGCCGCCCCGGCGCAGGACCGCAGCTCTGGTCGGTGGACCTGTCTGGCCGGAATGAGCGCCGTCTGCCGACGCAAACAGATGCGTCTGACCCGGCCTGGTCACCGTTGTTGCAATAATTTCATACACTTCGTCCCCGGTTTTTATCCGGGGGCGTTGCTTTTTGGAGATAAACCGTCAAAATATCGCGAAATCGGGGTTGCTGCTCTGCTTCCGCCCGATTGTCGCCCGAATTCTGTCAGAATATGGAGACAGATACCCGCTACATCCGGCACAACGTTGACAAACGCCAGCCGTACGGCGTCAATTAGCACTCAGGACATCCAGGGGAGTCTGAATAGCAATGAATACCACTTTCAAACTTGCAGCTGCTGCAGCAGTTGTTCTTTCCATCAGCGCATGTGCATCCCAGCCGGAGCCTGTCGAACAGGTTGAAGAACCGGCACCGGTAGAAGTTGCCGAACCGGCACCTGCTCCGGCACCCGTCGTTGAAGAGCCTGCCGCACCGGCTGGCCCGCTCGCAGGGTCTCTCGAAGACTTCCGCGTCAATGTTGGCGAGCGCGTTTACTTTGACCTCAACGGCTACCGCCTCGACGTCGACGATCAGGAAGTCCTGAAGCGTCAGGCTGCCTGGCTGTCTTCCTACCCAGCTGTTCGCATCATCGTGGCAGGCAACTGCGACGAGCGCGGCACGCGTGAGTACAACCTTGCCCTCGGCGAGCGTCGTGCATCCATCGTGAAGGACTATCTGGTCAGCCTCGGCGTCGACCCGTCCCGCATCGACACGATCTCCTACGGTAAAGAGCGCCCGATCGCTGCTGGTTCTGACGAGCAAGCATGGGCACTGAACCGGAACGGCTTCACGCAAATCGTTTCCGGCGCGACCACAAGCTAAGCTTTCTGTCGCGAATAGCTTCACAAGATGCAGCCGGGTGCCTTAATTTGGCCCCGGCTGTTTTCGTATGAATCCAAGAAATCCTCCGGAGGCTCATCCATGTTCAAAGCGCCCGCTCTTGTCCTCGCCAGCCTGTGCCTCGTGGCCAGCCCTGCCATCGCTCAGCGGAGTGCGCCGATCACTCAGGGGGTGACGAGTTCAGATCTTTCCCAGCAGGTGGCGCAGGCGCGTCAACAGAGCGCTCAGGTGCAGGTTGAGGTAAACGGCCTGACCGGCGATGTGATGCAGCTGACGGGCCGCGTTGAAACCCTGGAGTTCCAGCTTCAGCAATCGCGCGAGCAGACCGAAAACCTCCAACGCGACAATGAAGCCCTGATTGACGAGATTGATGATCTGCGCACCCAGCTGGACGCGCAATCTGAGGACATGGCCGCATTGAAATCCTTCATGGCGTCAGCTGGCCTGATGCCGGAAACCGAGCCGACACCGGACGGTATGACGGGCGCGTTCCCGGATGATGCGATGACGGGTCTCGGCGATTCTGCGGCATCCGGCCCGCGCCGCCTCAACGGGCTGAGCGAAATGCCGGAGCCTGAACCTGAATCCCAATCCGGACCTACGCGCCTGACGCCTGCCAGCACCCTTGCAGAGAATGACGCGTTGCCGGAAGGCTCACTCGGCACCATTCCTGCCAGCGCGTTGCCGGGGGAGGCGGGGCCATTGTTCGCACTCGCCAAGTCTCGCCTGATCCAGTTCGACTATGCGGGCGCAGAAGAAGCGTTCCGGGCTTTCCTTGACCGGTTCGGAGATGATCCGCAGGCGGGCGAAGCGCATTACTGGTTGGGAGAGTCGCTTTACCAGCAGAAGGCCTATGCTGATAGCGGTGCGGCCTATACGACCATGATCCGCTCTTATCCGGATGATCCGCGTGCCCCTGATGCGCTTGTGAAGCTCGCCCGCGCAATGCGCCTGATCGGTGACAAGGAAAAGGCCTGCCTGGCGCTTGGCACCTTGCCGAGCCGGTATCCCAATGCCTCCGGCGTGACACGTGACCTGGCCGCGGTGGAGCGCACCAAGTCCGGTTGCGACAACTGATTTGCACGTCTGTCGTCTGATGGACCTGTTTGACCGGCTCTGCGGCAAGGCCACAGGGCCGGTTGGCGTTGCGGTCTCAGGTGGCAGCGATTCCCTTGCGCTGCTCATCCTCGCGCATGAATGGGCGGAGCAGTCCGGTCGGGCGCTTGTCGCGTTCACGGTCGATCACAGATTGCGCCCGGAAGCCGCTGACGAAGCCCGCGCGGTGGCAGAGATTTGTGCAGGCCTCAATGTGCCCCATCAGACATTGGTCTGGCGTGCCCCGAAAGGGAAGCAGGCACTGGCCCGGCGGGCCCGTCACGCAATGATGGCTGAGGCGCTGCGGGCCGAGGGCGGCACGCACCTTCTTCTGGGGCATACAGCTGACGATCAGGTTGAGACTTTTCTGATGCGCGCCCGGCAAGGGTCCACCTGGTATGGATTGGCGGGTATGCAGCCCATCGCGCTGTCGCCCGTCTGGCCGGAAGGGCAGGGCGTGCGGATTGCCCGTCCGGTTCTGAAGCGCTCGCGCGCGGATTTGCGGGAGGAACTGGAACGGCGCGGCGTCGACTGGATCGACGACCCTTCCAATCGAAATCCGGCCTATGAACGCGTGCGGGTTCGCACCTTGCTGGCAGGGCAAGACCGGCTGAAAACCCGAATCCTTGCCTGTCAGGCCCGGCTTCAGGATCTGCGGCGGCTCGAAGAACGACTGATTGCACACTGGATGCGCGAACAGGTTTCGATCGATGGCGAAGGTGTGTTCCAGCTTGATTTGTCGGGACTGCCGGAGGAGCGCCTGATCCGCGCCTTGGGCGTGATGCTACAGATTGTTGGAGGGCGTGAGACGCCGCCGCGAAAGGATGCGGTGGAGCCGCTTGCCATGCGGCTGACCAGTGATGAGCCCTTCTCGGGCGCGACGCTTGGCGGCGTCATGATCTATCGCAATCGCGATCATGTAAGTCTTGCGCCCGAGCCAGAGGTTTCAGGCGATGCTGCAGAGGAAAAGCTGGCTCGCGCCCGGTTCGCGGCAATTCGCAGCCTGTATGGCGCCGGTACGTGACAAAACAGCCATTTTAAGAGCTTTTGAGTCGTTTTCGTGCCATAAGCTTCCTATCTTACGGAACGAACACCGGAATCTGGAGCGAGACGCGATATGAACGTCAGGAATTTGGCTATCTGGGGCGCCATTGCCCTCCTGGTCATCGGCATGGCCGTGGCCATGGGTGGTAACCCACAGGCGGCCCGGGCCGAGAAGGCCAAACTGTCCGTAATCTATGAGCTGGTCGAGGACGGCAAAATTGCCGATGCGACGCTCGGAGATCAGCGCATAATTGTTACCACGACCGATGGCCGGACCATGGTCAGCGAGCTGCGCTCTCTCGACATGACGACCCAGCAATTCCTGGAAGAAAACCAGGTGCCGTTTACGGTGGATGCCGACAGCGGCCAGAACACCTTCGCATCGCTTATTTTCTCCATTCTTCCCATCCTGCTGATTGTCGGCTTTGTCTTCTTCATGATGCGCCAGATGCAGTCTGGCGGCGGTCGCGGGGCAATGAGCTTTGGCAAGAGCCGCGCGCGCCTGCTGACTGAAAAGCATGGCCGCGTCACATTTGACGACGTTGCCGGCGTGGATGAAGCGAAGGAAGAATTGCAGGAGATTGTCGAATTCCTTCAGGATCCGTCGAAATTCCAGCGTCTTGGCGGCAAGATTCCAAAAGGCGCGCTTCTGGTGGGGCCTCCGGGAACTGGTAAGACGCTGCTGGCGCGCGCTGTTGCGGGTGAAGCCGGCGTGCCCTTCTTCACAATCTCCGGTTCGGACTTTGTCGAAATGTTTGTGGGTGTTGGCGCAAGCCGGGTCCGCGACATGTTCGAGCAGGCAAAACGCTCTGCGCCTTGCATCATCTTCATCGATGAGATCGACGCAGTCGGCCGCTCGCGCGGTGCCGGTCTTGGCGGCGGTAATGACGAACGCGAACAGACGCTCAACCAGTTGCTGGTCGAGATGGACGGTTTCGAAGCCAATGAAGGCATCATCCTGATCGCAGCGACGAACCGCCCGGACGTTCTGGACCCGGCCCTGTTACGTCCTGGCCGTTTCGACCGTCAGGTGACCGTCGGCAATCCGGACATTATGGGCCGCGAGAAAATCCTTCGCGTTCACATGCGTAATGTTCCGCTGGCAAAAGATGTCGACGCGAAGACCATTTCGCGCGGCACGCCCGGCTTCTCGGGCGCTGACCTGGCGAACCTTGTGAACGAGGCCGCCCTGCTTGCGGCCCGTCGGGGCAAGCGCGTGGTCGCCATGCAGGAATTCGAAGACGCCAAGGACAAGGTGCTGATGGGGCCGGAACGCCGCTCCATGGTCATGTCCGAAAAGGAAAAGGAACTCACCGCCTGGCATGAGGCTGGCCACGCCATTGTGGCGCTGAAAGTGCCTGCGGCAGATCCGGTCCACAAGGCGACGATCATCCCGCGCGGACGCGCACTCGGCATGGTTATGCAGCTGCCGGAAGACGATAAGCTGTCCATGTCCAAGATCGAGATGACCTCTCGTCTGGCCATCATGATGGGTGGCCGCGTGGCGGAGGAACTGAAATTCGGTGACGACAATGTCACCGCCGGTGCAGCATCCGATATCCAGCAGGCGACACGTCTGGCTCGCGCCATGGTTACGCGCTGGGGCTTTGCAGATGCCGTCGGCCCGGTCGACTATGGCGATGATCAGGGCGATGTGTTCCTTGGCCAGCAACTCATGCAGTCATCTCACGTGTCCGAAGAAACATCTCGCAAGATCGAGGAAGAAGTTCGTACGCTGATCCAGACGGGCATGGATGATGCGCGTCGCATCATGACGGATTATCGTGGCGAGTGGGAAGCGATTGCGACCGGCCTGCTAGAATATGAGACGCTGACGGGCGAAGAAATTGCCGAACTGTTGAAAGGCAATCCGCCTTCGCGGCCGGATCTTGGCGATGATGATTCCTCGCCGGGCTCTGCCGTTCCCGTGATCGGCAAGCGGCGCAAGCCGAAAGGTGATGGCGGTCTTGGAGACCCAGAGCCGAACCCGGTCTGACAGGTTCAGCTCAAGTGACAAAACTCGAAAAGCGCGGCCAGGTCGGTCGCGCTTTTTGCGTTTCTGGAAGTGCTTGCCTTTGAGGATAGGGGCACTACCGTTGTGAGGCGAATCCGGAACGAACATTCCGCTCGGGATTTATGCGTTGGAGCCATCGGCACAGGTGAGCCGACTGGTGGGAACTCTAGACGGAGGCTGGCAGGCCTTATGTGTAACGCTCCGCTTCAGGTCTCTCTGGATACTGGCCATGATGTGTTGCTGCGGCCCGTCGGGATTGAGGATGAGTCGAAGTTCCAGCAAATCTTCCGGGCAATGTCTCCGGAATCCCGCTACCTGCGATTTTTCAGTGGGGCGAACCCCGTGCCGGATGCGGTGGTCCGATCCCTTGCTGATGCAGACGGGCACAAGCATATCGCCTGGGGCATTCTGGATGAGGGCGAGGATGGCACGCCGTTGATGGCTGCGGCCCATGCGATACGCAGTGAAGAGGGGAGCGACCGGGCGGAACTGGCGCTGGGTGTGCTGGACCAGTATCAGGCGCATGGCCTCTCACGGCTTTTGATCGCGTCTGTTGCCCTGTCCTGCCGGGCGCGCGGCATCATCACGTTGGAGGCGGAAACGCTGCCGGAAAACCGCAAGGCAAACAGCCTGTTCAAGGCGCTGGGCGGGAAAGTGATCCGGCCCATGCCGCCAACGACACTCTGGGAGTTTGATGTCGCCCAATTGATCGAAACCCTCCGAACGATGGAACGTCCGGAGGGTTTGCGAAAAGTCTTTGCCGTGAATGCAGGCGGGACCGCTTAGGAAACCCGCTCCACCATCATGTGCTTGATCTTGGCGATGGCCTTGGCCGGGTTCAGGCCTTTCGGGCAGACCTGCGCGCAGTTCATGATTGTGTGGCAGCGATACAGTTTGAACGGATCTTCCAGATCGTCCAGACGCTCGCCGGTGGCTTCATCGCGGCTATCGATCAACCAGCGATAGGCCTGAAGCAGCGCGGCAGGGCCGAGATACTTGTCGCCATTCCACCAATAGGACGGGCAGGACGTCGTGCAGGATGCGCAAAGGATACATTCGTAAAGGCCGTTCAGCTCTTCGCGGTCTTCCTCGGATTGCTTCCATTCCTTTTCAGGCTCTGGCGTCACCGTTTTCAGATAGGGCTGCACATAGGCGTGCTGCGCGTAGAAATTGGTCAGGTCCGGGATCAGGTCTTTCACCACTGGCTGGTGGGGAAGGGGCGCGATCGAGATTACGCCGCCCGGCAATTCGTCAAAGCCCTTGGTGCAGGCAATCGTGTTCTGCCCGGCAATGTTCATTGCGCAGGACCCACACACGCCTTCGCGGCAGGAGCGACGGAAGGCCAAAGTCGGGTCAATGGTGTTCTTGATGTAGAACAGCACGTCCAGGATCATCGTGCCGGCCTTGTCCATGTCTACCCAGTAGACATCCCAGCGCGGATTGCCGCCCTCTTCGGGGCTGTAGCGATAGATCTTGAACTGGCGAAGATTGGTCGCGCCTTGCGGCTTTGGCCAGGTCTTGCCTTTTTTAGGCGCGGAGCCTTTGGGGAGGGTAAGCTGTACCATGTCTTGCGTGCCTTGCTGTCCTTAGTACACCCGGGCCTTCGGCTCGATGTAGCTGATTTCGTTCGAGAGCGTGTAATTGTGCACTTCGCGATAGTCGATCGTGACCTTGCCGGCCTCGTCACACCAGGCGAGCGTGTGCTTCATCCACTTCTCGTCATCGCGCTCGGAATAGTCTTCGCGGGCATGGGCACCGCGGCTTTCTTCCCGGTTGGCAGCCGAATTCACGGTAACGGCGGCCTGAGCGATGAGGTTGTCGAATTCGAGGGCTTCGAGAAGATCGGTATTCCAGACCATGCCGCGGTCTTTCACATCGATGCCCGGAGCCTTCTTGTAGACTTCCTCGATGGCGTCGACACCGTCCTTCAGAACGTCGCCGGTGCGGAACACTGCGCAATTGTTCTGCATACCCTTCTGCATTTCCAGGCGCAGCTTGGCGACCGGCTGGTCGCCGGTTGCGTTGCGCAGGCGGTCCAGGCGCTCAAGATGCTTGTCGGTCGCGCCTTTTGGCAGTTCCGGCTGGGTCGCCCCGGCTTCGGTGGTTGCGCCGCAGCGCTGGCCGGCTGCACGGCCGAACACAACAAGGTCGATCAGGGAGTTGGAACCGAGACGGTTTGCGCCATGCACGGACACACAGGCCGCTTCGCCAACAGCCATCAGGCCTGGCACCACGGAGTCCGGATCGCCATTCTTCTTGGTCAGCACTTCACCGTGATAATTGGTCGGGATGCCGCCCATATTGTAGTGAACGGTTGGCAGAACCGGGATCGGCTCTTTCGTGACGTCGACGCCTGCGAAGATTTTCGCGGTCTCGGAGATGCCCGGCAGGCGCGCCGCCAGCACATCTGCGCCGAGATGCTCAAGGTGCAGGTGGATGTGGTCTTTCTCTGCGCCAACGCCGCGACCTTCGCGGATTTCCATCGTCATCGCGCGGGAGACAACATCGCGGGAGGCGAGGTCTTTTGCGGATGGGGCATAACGCTCCATGAAGCGCTCACCTTCGGAATTGGTCAGGTATCCGCCTTCGCCGCGGGAGCCTTCGGTGATCAGGCAGCCGGACCCGTAGATGCCGGTCGGGTGGAACTGAACGAATTCCATGTCCTGCAGCGGCAGGCCGGCGCGCAGCACCATGGCGTTGCCGTCGCCCGTACATGTGTGGGCAGAGGTACACGAGAAGAAGGCACGTCCGTATCCGCCAGTTGCCAGGACAACCTTTTGCGCGCGGAACCGGTGAAGCGTGCCGTCATCCAGTTTCCATGCCGTGACACCGCGGCAGGCGCCTTCTTCATCCATGATCAGGTCGAGCGCGAAATACTCGATGAAGAATTCGGTCTCTTCCTTGACGCACTGGCCATACAGCGTGTGCAGCATGGCGTGCCCGGTCCGGTCAGCCGCAGCGCAGGTACGCTGCACGGGGCCCTTGCCGAATTCGCGGGTCATGCCGCCGAAGGCGCGCTGGTAGATCTTGCCTTCATCGGTCCGGGAGAAGGGCATTCCCCAATGCTCCAGCTCGTAAACAGCGGCGGGCGCTTCACGGCAGAGATATTCAATCGCGTCCTGGTCGCCCAGCCAGTCAGACCCTTTGACGGTGTCGTACATGTGCCAGCGCCAGTCATCCTCACCCATATTGCCGAGCGAGGCAGCGATGCCGCCCTGTGCGGCAACCGTGTGGGAGCGCGTTGGGAAAACTTTCGAGATACAGGCGGTTTTCAGGCCGGCCTGTGCGGCGCCCAGGGCAGCACGGAGGCCAGAGCCGCCAGCGCCCACAACCACGACATCATATGTATGGTCGGTCCAGGTGTAATTGCTCATCTTGTTGCTTCTCCCGCGGGCTCTAGGCGCCCGCGCCAATCCAGAGTTTGAGAACCGAAAGAGCCACAGTCACGAACAGCGCGATGCACACGAAGCTGTTCAGGATCAGCAGGGCCGACTTGGTTCCCGTTTTTGCGATATAGTCCTCGACGACCACCTGCATACCGATACGCATGTGGTAGAACGCCGCGCCGGCGGTCAGTATCAGCAGGATGGCGTTCCACGGCTTTGCGGCCCAGGCCTGAGCAGAGGCGAGGTCACCGCCCATCGCATTGATGATGGAGAAGACGAACCACGGGACGAGGAAGATCAGCGCAATCGCGGAGACGCGCTGGCGGATATGGGTTTCGGTGCCCGACTTGGCAGAGCCGAGACCGCGGGCCGCCTTGGCGGGCGTGATGAAATTGTTCGATGCCATGTCAGTCGCCCCTTAAAGCCAGGTGGCAGCAGCAAAAATTGCCGCGGCACCAATGATGGAGAAGAGGTAGATGAACACCGAAACCGTGCTGGCGGTCTTCGGGTCAAATCCGACATGTGGTCCGTCCCAGAGCAGGTGACGAATGCCGTTCAGGAAGTGGTACATGACCGCCACAGCCCAGAGGAACAGGATGACCTGACCATACCAGGCGGACACGATGTCTTCGATCACGCTGTACCAGCCTGCGCTGGTTGCGAGGGCAATGATCCATGCTGTGATGAGGAATGTTCCGAAATACAGGGCCATGCCCGTAAACCGGTGTGTGATGGACGCAGCCATCGTGATGTGGAACCGCCAAATCTGAAGATGAGGCGACAATGGGCGCGTATCTGCCCGTGTAGTGCTTGTCATGAGGGAATGACCTTGCTTGCCTGCAATGAATGCTTTGGCTTGGGTTCTAGGTTTCTCTATGCTTCTGTCAACGGCACAGGGCGTGGGAGCGACAATATGAAACCTTTTCTTTTTGCAGTGGCTTTTGGTGGGCTGGCCAGCGTTGCCGTCGCGGACCCACTGGACACGCTCGTGCCTGAATATGAGGCCTATGTAGATGCCAACAGCCCCGAAGGCGCTGCGCGCACGGCAGGTCTGGCGCCGGATCGCTGGTCTGATGTGACGCCTGAAGCGATTGCTGAGCAGGCCGATGCGGCGAGAGCCTTGTTGGAAGAAGTGCAAAAAGCTGAAACTGAGCGCGAGATAGATCAGGCCATCCTGATCCGGCTGCTCGACTCGGATATCGTATGGGCAGAGACCGATTCGGCGCGCATACCGTTTGTCGGGGATTGGGGGTTTCAGGCAGAGCCGGTTTTTGCAGCCCTGCGGGTAAATCTCGACAGCGAGGCGGCCGCTGAAGCCTGGATCGCACGCCTGAATGACGTGCCGCGATACTTTGATGAGAATATCGCAAACATGCGCCGGGGGATCGAGACAGGCTGGACCGCGCACAAGGATCCGCTGGACACGGTGATCGCGCAAATTCGAGAGCAGGTTGTGGATGATCCGGCGGAAAGCGACCTTTATGCGCCGTTCCTGTCCCTGCCTGAAAATATGGACCCGGCGGTTGCCGAGCGACTGAAGGCTGAAGGCCTGACTGCGACGCGGCGCGCAATGGATGCCTATCTGGATGCCTGGCGGTTCCTCGAAATCGAGTACAAACCCTATCTGAGACAGGGCGCAGGCATTGCGGGCCTCGAGAACGGTCAATCCGTTTATGCGGCGATGGTTGAATACCATACGGCGGGCGCGGGGTATTCGCCGGTTGAGATCCACCAGCTTGGCCTCAGCGAAGTTGCGCGGATCCGTTCTGAAATGGAGGCGATCATTGCTGAAATCGGCTTTGAGGGGAGTTTCGAGGAATTTCTGACCCATCTGAGGACAGATCCGAAATTCTATGCGCAATCCGCTGACGAGTTGATGGCGGCAGCAGAAGAGATTTCATCGCGTCTGCGGGCCAGTCTGCCAGACTATTTCGGGAATCTGCCAGAGCTGGAGTTTGAGGTGCAGCCTGTGCCGGACGCGATTGCGCCGGGCTATACAACAGGCCGCTATGTATCCGGCGATCCGGAGGAGGGTCGGCTGGGCATTTACCTTGTGAATACCTACGCCCTCGACCAGCGACCGCTCTATGAGCTGCCCGCCTTGTCAGCGCATGAGGCCGTGCCAGGGCATCACCTTCAGATCGCCCTTGCCCAGGAAATGAGTGATCAGCCGAAATTCCGGCAGGACTATTACGCAACCGCCTTTGGCGAAGGGTGGGGTCTGTATGCAGAACGGATTGCGGGTGAAGCGGGCATCTATCGCACGCCCTATGAGCGGTTCGGGGCGCTGTCCTATGAAATGTGGCGCGCGTGCCGTCTCGTGGCCGATACGGGACTGCACTGGTATGGCTGGACCCGAAGCGCAGCTGAAGCCTGTTTCATCGAGAATTCCGCCTTGGCGCCGCTCAACATTCAGACCGAAGTGACGCGCTATATAGGCTGGCCGGGCCAGGCCGTGGCCTACAAGGTCGGGGAACTCAAGATCCGCGAATTGCGCGCGCGCGCCGAAGCCTCATTGGGCGACTCGTTTGATGTGCGGGAATTTCATGATGCGTTTCTTGCAGAAGGCGCTGTGCCGCTCGATGTAATGGAGGCGCGCATTGATGACTGGATCGCCGCGCAACATTCCACCGCTTCAAACACCGATACGCTTGCAGACTGATCCCCAATGAAATTGACCATTATCGAGACCGGACTCGTGCCCGAGGCCATTCGGGCGGACTTTGTCGACTATCCCGAGATGTTCCGGGACCTGATCTCGGTGGCCAGTCCTGACATGGAGTTCGAGACAGTTTCGGTGATCAAGGGCGAGGCCCTGCCCGATCCGTCGACGTTGGAAGGTATCCTGATCACAGGCTCGCCGGCGGGCGTTTATGATGACTTTCCATGGATCGCGCCGCTTGAGGACTTCATCCGAGGGGCGGCGAAGGCTGGCGTTCCGCAAGTGGGCATCTGTTTCGGCCACCAGATCATGGCCGAGGCATTGGGCGGCAAGGTGATCAAGTCGCCAAAAGGGTGGGGGATTGGCCTGCACACCTACGAGATGAAAGCCTGTCCGGACTGGATGGAGGGCAATTGCCCGGCGACCATATCGGTGCCGGTGAGCCATCAGGACCAGGTGGTGGAGTTGCCGCCGGGCGCAAGCGTGATGGCGAGATCAGACTTCACCCCAATGGCAGCCATCGATTACGGCAAGACGCCAGCGGTCTCGTTTCAGTGCCATCCTGAATTCAATGCCGAGTATTCCGCCGCGCTCTACCGCAGTCGAAAAGGGCGGCCCCTGACAGAGGCCGCCGTTCATGGGGCAATCGAGAGCCTCAACGCGCCGCTGGACAGTCAGCGGCTGGGCGTCTGGATCGCAAACTTCCTGACATCCGGGCGTTAGCCGAAACGATAGCGTACGCCGACCGTGAACAGGTTCTGTTGGTTCTCGATTTCGAGATTGCCGGGGAAGAGGTCATTGTTGACCTCAATGTCTTCGGTCGCCCGGTAGGCATATTCGCCATAGACTTCCCAGGTCTCTGACGCCAGCCAGGTCAAACCGGCCTTGAGCTGGTAGGCAAATTTGGTCTCGCCATCATCAACTACGCCAACGCCTGATGGGTTGTATTGTACGTCCACATCGGAAAAGCCGATGCCGGCGCCCGCATAGGGCTGGACTGTGCCACCGTTGTTGAAGTCATAGTACAGGTTCGCAAAGACAGAGGTGCTTGAAATGTCACCCCGACCGTCTGCGACGACATCCGCTACGGTTGCGCCGAGGGGCGTCGGGCTGCCCGCGATGGACGCGGCGTCGAGGGCATCAATGCTGCCGCCGCCGAGTGTAACGCCGGTATGAGTGTCGACATCGGCACTGGAGTAGGCGAGTTCGACTGCGCCGCGGAAACCATTGCCATAGCGTGCGCCGACTTCAGCGCTGAAACCTGTGCCATTATCGAATTCCGTGTTCCAGCCATATGGCGTGCCAGCGGCGACATCGAGTGTCGTTCCGTCGCCAAGATTACCGGTGGTGAACGCGCCGGTCGTGCCAGAATTGTCGCTGTCTGACTGATTCAGGTAGCTGACTGATCCGGCAGCGTACCAGTCCTGGGCCATGGCGGGGGCGGCGAGCAATGCCGCCACGGAGATGGTAACCGATATGTGTGAGAGTTTCATGGGGGGTTCCTCAATGACAGGGTTGGTGTCATCAGGGAGTACGAACCGAGTGAAAGATCGGATGATTAATAAAGAGTCATGTTTTGACGCCTATGGCGCACCTCATGCATATCCTAATCGAAATGATACACTCGACGTGTAGGGACGCATTAAGCCTGGAGACACAAGACTCATGATGCCCAAACCATTGGCTGATATTCAGCCGAACACGCTGGAATTTGAAATTCTTCCGCTCGTGAAGCCGACCGGCTTTCGTGAATATGATGCTCGCTGGTGGTTCAACGGCATTGGCAAGGAAAAAGCGCCTGAGCTGAACCTGACAGGCGTGCAGGCGCTGGGCCTTGGCATGGCGACGCTCTTCCATGAGCTGGGCGTGGAACCGAAAGTGGTAACCGGCCACGATTTCCGCTCTATCAGCCAACCGATCAAGAACGCGTTGATTCTCGGCCTGGTGCAGGGCGGATGTGAAGTCCTGGATGTGGGGCTGGCCCTCTCGCCAATGGTGTACTGGAGCCAATTCGAGCTGGACGTGCCATGCTGTGCGATGGTGACGGCGAGCCATAATGAGAATGGCTGGACCGGTGTGAAGATGGGCGCCAACCGCCCGCTGACTTTCGGGCCGGATGAAATGGGCCGCCTGAAGGAAATCGTCATGGGTGGCGACTTCCAGCCACGCGCTGGCGGCGCGCATCACCGCGTCGATGGCATTCGCGAGAAGTATATCGAGGCGGTTGTGGGCGACACCAAGCTGACGCGTCCGCTGAAGGTGGTCGCGGCATGCGGAAACGGTACGGCAGGTGCGTTCGCTCCGGATGCGCTGCGCATGATGGGCGCCGAAGTTATCGAGATGGATTGCAATCTCGACATGACGTTCCCGAAATACAATCCGAATCCGGAAGATTCCGAAATGCTGCATGCCATGGCCGAGATGGTGCGCGAGACTGGCGCCGATGTGGCGCTGGGCTTTGACGGTGACGGCGACCGCTGTGGTGTGGTCGACAATACGGGTGAGGAAATCTTTGCTGACAAGATCGGCCTGATGCTGGCACGCGACCTCTCAAAGATCTATCCAAACGCAAAATTCGTGGTCGATGTGAAATCCACAGGCCTCTACAAGACAGACCCCGTCTTGCAGGAGAATGGCGCGACAGTCGATTATTACAAGACCGGTCACTCCTACATCAAACGCCGCACGACAGACCTTGGCGCACTTGCGGGCTTTGAAAAGTCCGGCCACTTCTTCTTCCGTGAGCCAATCGGCCTCGGCTATGATGATGGCCTGGTGGCGGCAAAGGCGGTTCTGGAAATGCTGGATCGCAATCCGGACAAGAACATGGCCGACCTCAAAGGTGAGCTGGGTGTTGCTTACACGTCTCTCACCATGTCTCCGCATTGCGATGATGAAACCAAGTATGGCATCGTTGACAAGATGGTTGAGGAATACAAGAGCCTCAATGGTACGGAGATCCTTGGGCGGAAGGTCGTTGACGTGAACACAGTCAACGGCGCCCGCGTAACGCTTGAAGACGGCTCCTGGGTGCTCGTGCGGGCGTCCTCAAACAAGCCGGAACTGGTCGTCGTGGTAGAATCCATGGCCAGCGCGGATGACATGCGGGACCTGTTCCACAAGGAAGTGAAGCCACGCCTTGGCAAGCATCCGGAAGTTGGTGCCTACAATCAGGAAATCTGATCAGGCATTTGCCGGCGGAGTTTCCGGTCCGTACCCGTCCATTTCAGCGTCGTCCTTCTCGGTCGCGCGCTGGAAGGCGGGGCGGGCCATGCCGCGTGAGATGTAGTTCGTCAGGCGTGGGGTTGTGGGTATGGTGCCGAACTGAACGCCCCAGGCGATCTGTGAACCGACATAGATGTCGGCTGCGGTAAATCGATCACCACAGATGTGGGGCCGGTCATCCAGGATCGAGGTCAGCGTCGCAAGTGTGCGCTCGAAATCGCCATAACCGGCCATGCCGGAATGTTCGGATGGCACGTTGAACCCCATTGCCCTGTTCGTGCTTGCCTGCTCCCAGGGGCCAGCGGCAAAGAACATCCAGCGATAATAATCGGCCCGCTCTTCGGGCAGGGGAGCGAGACCCGCATCGGGAAACGCTTCGGCGAGATAGGCGCAGATGGCGCCGCATTCTGTCACCGTTTTTCCCCCATGGACGATGGCAGGCACTTTCATCATGGGATTGATGGCTTTGTAGTTGTCTGACTGCATTTCCGGCCCGTAGTGCAGCAGAACAGTTTCATAGTCTGCGCCGGTCTCTTCCAGCATCCAGCGTGCGATCCGGCCGCGCGACATGGGGTTCGTGTAAAAGGTCAGCTTCGTCATCATTATCCCCAATGGATTTTCCATGCACTATCCTAGTCTGGTGCGTGCAGCATTGCCAGAAGGATACCGGACTCACTCCTTCGACCTCAGGCCGGTGTTCCCGCACTGGCCCTCTTGACCGATTGGCACAAAAATCGCACCCCTCGCGATCAATCCATATGGTTTGTTTGAAGTGAGGAAATCTCATGCGTGTTGCGATGATTGGGACAGGCTATGTCGGCCTTGTGAGCGGGGCCTGTTTTGCAGATTTCGGACACGTTGTGACGTGCGTCGACAAGGACGCGTCAAAGATTGAGAAGCTCGAAGCGGGCGTTATGCCTATTTACGAGCCGGGCCTGGACAGTCTGGTCGAGAAGAACGTCAAGGAAGAGCGTCTGTTCTTCACAACTGAAGCCAGGGACGCGATCCGCAATGCCGACGCAGTGTTCATCGCAGTTGGCACGCCATCCCGCCGCGGCGATGGGCATGCCGACCTGTCTTACGTCTACGCGGCAGCAGAAGAAATCGCCGAACTGATGGACGGCTTCACTGTCGTTGTAACCAAATCAACTGTTCCAGTTGGAACTGGCGACGAGGTTGAGGAAATCATCCGCAAGAAGCGCCCCGATGGCGATTTCGCAGTTGTCTCCAATCCGGAATTCCTCCGCGAAGGCGCCGCCATCAAGGACTTCAAGATTCCAGACCGTGTGGTCGTTGGAACGGATGATGAGCGCGCCCGTGAGGTGATGACGGAACTCTATCGCCCATTGTTCCTGAATGAGACGCCAATCCTGTTTACAGCGCGTCGTACGTCAGAGCTTATTAAATACGCCGCCAACGCATTCCTGGCTGTGAAGATCACGTTCATCAATGAAATGGCGGATCTGTGTGAAAAGGTTGGGGCCAATGTCCAGGAAGTGTCGCGGGGAATCGGACTCGATGGCCGTATTGGCAAGAAATTCCTGAATGCCGGACCGGGCTATGGTGGATCCTGCTTCCCGAAAGATACACTCGCGCTGACGAAGACGGCAAATGACTACAATTCACCGGTTCGGATCGTGGACACGGTTGTCGAGGTCAATGCGGCCCGCAAGAAAGCGATGGCGGACAAGGTGATCGCGGCAATGGGCGGCGATGTGAAAGGCAAGACGATTGGCGTTCTGGGCCTGGCATTCAAGCAGAACACCGACGACATGCGCGACGCGCCGAGCCTCGACATCATTCCGGCGCTTCAGGCGGCCGGTGCGAAAATTCGCGCGTTTGACCCTGAAGCGATGGAAGAGGCATCTCACCTGCTCAGCGATATCGAGTTTGCGAAGAACGCGTATGATGCGGTCGAGCAGGCGGATGCGATGGTGATTGTGACGGAATGGGACCAGTTCCGTGCGCTGGACCTCGATCGGATCAAGGCGGCACTCAATTCAAACATTGTGGTTGACCTCCGGAACATCTATTCACCTGAGGACATGGCGGGCCGTGGATTCCAGTACACGTCCATTGGGCGCCCGTTGGTCTGAGACGTCAGGAAAACAGGATTCTGAACATGAAATTTTTCGTAGATACAGCCGATACAGGCGACATCGCCGAGCTGGCCGCCACCGGCCTGATCGACGGGGTGACCACCAACCCATCGCTGGTCGCCAAATCCGGTCGCCCGTTCGCCGATGTCATCAAGGAAATCTGCGAGATCGTCTCCGGGCCGGTCAGCGCAGAAGTTGTTGCAACCGATTATGATGGGATGATCACCGAAGGCCGTAAATTGGCGAAGATCGCTGACAACGTTGCCGTAAAGCTCCCGCTGACCCTGGATGGCCTTAAAGCTTGCCGTACCCTCTCGGATGACGGCACGATGGTGAACGTCACGCTTTGCTTCTCCGCCAATCAGGCGCTGTTGGCAGCGAAAGCTGGCGCGACCTTCATCTCGCCCTTCATCGGCCGCTTGGATGATATCAATGTGGATGGCATGGAGCTGATCTCCGACATCCGCCAGATCTATGACAATTACCTGTTCGACACGGAAATCCTTGCCGCGTCGATCCGCACGGCAAACCATGTGAAGCTTTCGGCTCTGGCCGGCGCTGACGTGGCCACAATGCCGCCAGCCGTCATCAAGGGACTGGTCAAGCATCCGCTGACCGACAAGGGTCTTGAGACCTTCCTGGCGGACGCTGAAAAGGCCGGCATCAAGGTCTGAGTGTCATGACCCAGTCAGACGGCCCACGCGGTCGTGTTCTCATCATCGCCGGATCTGACTCCGGCGGTGGTGCTGGTATCCAGGCCGACATCAAGGCCGTCAGCATGCTTGGCGGCTATGCGATGACTGCGGTGACCGCGATTACCGTACAGGATACGCGCGGTGTGCATGGTGTCTGGCCTGTACCGATCGAGGCCGTTACCGGCCAAATGCAGGTGACGCTAGCCGACATTGGCGCAGATTCCATCAAGACCGGCATGCTCGGCTCCGCGCCTCTGGTTGAAGCGGTCGCAGAAATTCTGTCAGAGCGCGCGCAGTTCGTACCGAGGGTGATAGATCCGGTAATGGTCGCCACGTCCGGTGACCGTCTCGTGGATGCGAAAGCCGTTGAGGCAATCCGGGCGGAACTCGTGCCCCTGGCCCGTGTGGTGACCCCAAATGCGCCCGAAGCCGAAGTCCTTACCGGCAAGGCAGTCGAAACCGTCAGCGGACAGAGACGGGCGGCTGAAGCATTGCTGGAATTGGGCGCGAACGGAGCATTGGTGAAAGGCGGCCATATTGGCGGGGATGTGATCACCGACGTTCTTCAGACCACGACGGGGGAGTGGATCTTCGAAAGCCCGCGGATTGATACGACCTCCACGCACGGAACCGGCTGCACGCTGGCCTCAGCGATTGCTGCGCGTCTTGCGCAAGGCATCAGTGTTCCGGATTCGGTTGAACAGGCGCGTGAGTACCTGATGAAAGCCATCCGTGAAGCGAAAGGCTTCGGAAGCGGTCACGGCCCGGTTCATCACGGCTGGGTTCTGGACGAGGAATAGCCCCCCTTAACGGGTGTTCAGAATTCATCGTTTTTCCAGAACGGACTGCCGTGGCATTCAGGTCTTCTTCTTTGGAGACATCGCCATGCCAACCCTGCCATTCTATCAGATAGATGCATTTGCCTCGAAGCCGTTCGAAGGAAACCAGGCCTGCGTCATGCCGCTGGACGCCTTTCTGCCGGATGAAACGCTTCAGGCGATCGCCGCCGAAAACAATGTTGCCGAGACAGCCTATATTGTCCCTTCAGGGGAGGGGGTGTGGACGCTGCGCTGGTTCACGCCTGCTGTGGAAGTACCGCTTTGCGGCCATGCGACGCTTGCGACGGCACATGTCCTCTATGAAGAGCTGGGATTTTCCGGAGAGTCTATTGCGTTCGACACGGTGAAGTCAGGCCGGCTGACTGTCCGGCGGCTGGATGATGGCCGCCTGGAGATGGACTTTCCATCTGGACCTGTCACAGAAATTCCTGTCACGGACGAGGTAGCGACGGCTCTGGGCGCACGACCGGCGCAGGCTTGGGGTGGCATGTTCTATGCCGCCCGGTTTGATACGCCGGACCAAGTGCATGCCCTGGCGCCTGACCTGAAAGCATTGAAAGATCTCGGCGCGCCGGGCGAGGGCTGGGACCGTGGGAACTTTGGCTGTTTTGCAGCGGGCGGCGACGGTGTGGATGTGACCAGCCGTTTCTTCGCGCCGGGAAGCGGCATTGACGAAGACCCGGCTACAGGAAGCTGGCATACCATGCTTGCGCGTGTGATGCGTGAGCGGTTCGATCTGGATGCAATGAGTTGTTTTCAGGCGTACCCGGGCCGCGGCGCTTACATCGATACAAAGCTTCAGGGGGACCGCGTGAAGCTGATCGGCCAATCCGTGACCGTGATCAAGGGCAGCTTCAGCCTCTAGGGCAGGCTATTCGGCGCCCCAGGGCGCGGGCGGTGTTGCGACCGGTTTTGACGTATCGAACTCGACGCGGAAAAACCGGTTCGGCCGCTCCATTTCGTAAGCAAATAGCGTATGCGTGGGGCGCACTTCGATGGCCCATGTATTTTCCTTCGACTGAGGAATTCCCTCGGCGTCGAACAAGGCCTTGGTGGCGTCATCCGCCGGAAAGTTCATCCGGCTGCCGCTCAGGCGATCGTCGCGCGCGCCGCCATACCAGGTAATGGCGTCCAGGCTGCCATCCTCATGACGATGGTCATGGTGCAGGGTGAGGCGTCCACCTTCGTGGTGGATGACCCATGTGCGGGAATGATCATCGCCCACGTGAAGCGGGATACGGATTTCGTCATCGGAGCATTCACGGACATGCATGACAACGCGTTCAGCGCGCCAGGAATCATCTTCCTTGTCTTCGCTGACGATCCGCCCCTCGAAAGCTTGTCCGCAAAGCTGGGACAGGCGGTGCATGAACTCTGCTTCCCTTGAGTCCTGTCCGCTACAGGCGCTGAGAGCCAGTATCGTTACAAGGGGAAGCAGAGCGCGCATCAGACAATCCTAGTGGCGGAAGTGGCGCATGCCGGTGAAGACCATGGCGAGGCCAGCCTCATCGGCGGCGGCGATGACTTCATCGTCGCGGATCGAGCCACCCGGCTGAATGACGGCTGTCGCACCCGCTGAAGCGGCTTGCAGAAGACCATCAGGGAAGGGGAAGAACGCATCCGATGCTGCCACACAGCCTTTGGTCTTTGGTTCGGACCAGCCGGCCGCTTCGGCGGCGTCTTCGGCTTTGCGTGCCGCAATGCGGGCTGAGTCGATGCGGCTCATCTGGCCAGCACCGATGCCAACAGTTGCGCCATCTTTCGCATAGATGATCGTGTTGGATTTTACGTGCTTTGCGACGCGCCACGCAAACAGCATGTCTTCCAATTCCTGTTCGGATGGCGCTTTCTTCGTCACGACTTTCAGGTCTTCACGCGTGATGCGGCCAAAATCGCGGTCCTGCATCAGGAAGCCGCCAGCGACCGTTTTCACGAACCGTCCGCCCGCTGCCGGGTCTGGCAAGCCTTCCGTAATCAGGAGGCGGAGATTTTTCTTTTTGGCGAAGATGGCTTGAGCCGCTTCATCAGCGCCGGGGGCGATGACGACTTCGGTGAAGATCTGGGAGATTTCGGCCGCGGTCTCTTCGTCCAGCGCGCGGTTCAGGGCCACGATGCCGCCAAAGGCCGACGTGGAGTCGCAGGCCAGAGCCGCGCGATAGGCTTCAATGATGCTGGAGCCTTGCGCCACGCCGCACGGATTGGCGTGCTTGATGATGGCGACGGCTGGTGTCTCGGCGCCCAGTTCGCCGATCAGTTCATAGGCCGCGTCGGTATCGTTGATATTGTTGTAGGACAGTTCCTTGCCTTGTAGTTGCTTCGCGGTGGCGACGCCGGGGCGTTTCTCACCGGTCACGTAGAAGGCTGCCTTCTGGTGCGGGTTCTCGCCATAGCGCAGGCTCTGCTGTCGCTTGCCGCCAAGGCTTGCCCAATCCGGAGCCGGCTCGCCCAGTTGTTCGGCATACCAGGTCGAGATGGCGGAATCGTAGGCTGCTGTGCGTGCATAAGTCTTGGCCGCGAGTTTTCGGCAAAGTGCCACGCTGACCTCGCCATTGGCCGCCTCCATTTCGGCCAGCACAGCATCGACATCGCCGCCATCGGTACAGACGGCCACGAACGCGCCATTCTTTGCCGCGGCCCGCAACATGGCCGGTCCGCCAATGTCGATGTTTTCAATGCAGGTTTCGAAGTCCGCGCCGGAAGCGACGGTCGCTTCGAAGGGGTAGAGGTTCACGTAAATCAGGTCGATTGCACCAATACCGTGCGTCTCGGCATCTTTCACATGGGAAGGATTGTCCCGTAGATAGAGCAGGCCGCCATGAACTGCGGGGTGAAGCGTTTTCACGCGTCCATCCATCATTTCCGGAAAGCCGGTAAGATCTGCCACGTCCTTCACGTCCAGCCCTGCCTCTTTCAGGAGCTTGGAGGTGCCACCCGTGGAGACGAGTTCGACACCCATCGCGGCGAGCTTCTGGGCTTGCTCCACCAGTCCGGTCTTGTCCGACACGGAAAGCAGGGCGCGGCGAATGCGAACGGGGGCTCCGCGAGAGGCGGCATCTGTCATGTTGGGAAATCCTTTGGCGCAGGCTTCAAGCTGTTGCCGCGGGGGGTAGCATGACCGCCGATTGCGTCAAGCGCTCCAGCGCCGCGCACGTTCGGCGCGTTCGCTCGCATATTCGGGAACGAGCACGCCGAGCAGCCTCAGAGCCTCTGACCGTTCCCGTCTCGATGCGGCTTCGATCAGCTCAGCCAGCCGTTTATCGAACAATTCGGAAAGGGTGTGCACATTCTCGACTTGCCAGACGCCATCCACGGTCGTTGAGCTGACGGCCTCATGTTCATAGGTGAGCGCTTCGTGCATCTTCTCACCTTCACGCAAGCCGGTCGTCGTGATCCGGATATCCACGCCGGGCACGAGGCCTTTCATGCGGATCATTGTTTCGGCGAGCTGCAGGATGGGCATGGGTTCGCCCATATCGAGAACGTAAAGGCCTGTCTGCGCTGTCTTGTCCTGTATTGCTGCCGATTGCAGCACAAGAGCGGACGCTTCTTCGACGGTCATGAAGTACCGCGTCACGCCGGGGTCGGTAAGCGTAATCGGGCCGCCTTCGGCGATCTGGCGCTCGAACAATGGCACCACTGATCCGGACGAACCGAGCACGTTGCCAAATCTGACGATAGACGCCGCCATTCCGGTTCTGCTGGCAATGCGCGAGATTGCTATCTCAGCCAGGCGTTTCGTGGCTCCCATGACATTGTCTGGGTCTACAGCCTTGTCGGTCGAGATGAACACAAACCGTTTGGCTCCAGCCGCGGCTGCTGCTTCAGCAGCGTTCACGGCCCCGAACACGTTGGTCAGGATTGCCTCGCACAGATTCCGTTCCATTAGCGGTACATGCTTGAGGGCCGCCGCATGAATGACGACGTCCGGCTTGGCGTGAGCCATGATGTCGGAAACGCGTTTCATGTCGCGCACATCACCTAGTCGGGCTTGATGCCGACCTGGCAAGAGGCGCGATAGCTCCATATCAATAGAGTAGAGATTGTACTCCGACGCATCCATCACCGTGAGAGAGGCCGGGTTCAGACGAGCAACCTGGCGGGTCAGCTCAGAGCCGATTGTGCCGCCACCCCCGGAAACGAGTACGTTGGAGCCGGCCACGAGATTTCGTACCGGCTCAATGTTCAGGTGCCTTTCAGGACGTGACAGCAAGTCTGACGGGCGCACAGGTTCAAGCACTTGTGCGGTTTGATCCTTGCTCAGCGCCATGATCTCAGCGCCATGGTCTGAAGCAATTTCCAGAATGCGGATTGTCTTGTCACGCTGGCGAGCTGTTCCGGTCAGTGCGACCCAAGGGGTCTGCTTGTAGCGAACAGCAAGGACGTCGATCAGATCACCGAGTTCATCAAGCGATCCGAGAATAGGGATTCCCCGAATGGCGCGCCCGGTTTCTGTTGGCTGAACATCGACCAAACCGAGCAGGCGGATCCGGTTTGTTTGAGCAGACGATTGAAGCCGCCGGATGACGTGCACGCAGCTTTGCGAATCTCCTACGAGCAAGACCGGCTGACCGTTTTTCGCGATCGGGCTGAAAATCTGGAACGGGGCATGGGTGGTGCGAGACAGGGCGAACATGCGCCCGATGAACAAGCCGATCGTCCATATGATGAGGGCGGACGTGAGGGTTGTGTACGGTGTTGCCAGCAACCCATTCAACATCAACATGACGGGTAGGTATATCAGCGCCGACAGGCAGACTCCCTGAAAAACCCGTACAGCGTCCGGCCACCCCATGTGGCGCCAGACCTGCTTCTGGATTCCAAGAATCAGAAAGGCCACTGTGACCGCGAGTGCGAAGAAGCATGTGCTGATTGCTATGGATGAAACGGGGAATTCTGGTCGAGGGTTTTCGGACGACCAAATCAACAATCCGGAGAATCCCATTGCGCAAACTGCAATGAACACATCAAATCCGAGTGTCAGCGCCATCGCCCTGCGGGCGGCCTGTTGTGGCGTCATGCGGATCTTTCCTTCAGAAATGCCCACCGAATACAATTCGGAGGCTGCTGCCCGTCCCCATTCGGATCTGCGAATCCAGCCATAACGATTTGCTCAGGTCTTTCAACCACTCCGCGCGCCAAATAAACGGTTCTTTCAAGCCGGGCGCCCTCATGACTCGTCTTGAATTTCCACACTGCGCCGTCGTCGCAGACAAGACGAATCGCGTCTTTTCCCATGATTGCCGTCACCGTGGGATGTAGATGAAAGCGAATTTCGAAGCCAATGAACTTCCGGTCATCTGCGGGTGGCTGTGAGACGGGGCGGACCAGCGAATCCTCGCCGGTAAGGCGTTTTCCGTCACCCGACATGAAGAGGCGACGACGATGAAGCAAACCGCAGGCCGCCTTGTAACCGCCGTGCTGGGCGTCCAGCCAGATCTCGTCGGCTTCTTCCAGGCGTTTGGCCGATATGCCTTCCGGCCCGTGCGCAGACAGCAATCTGGACTCTTCGTTCAGCGAGAAAGTCGCAGAGTCACGACCGGAAAGAACAAGGGTTGAATGTGCACCTGATCGACGAACGGCCGCCTGCCAGTCGACGTTCACTTCGGCGCTGTACCCACATGATGTGACCAGCCGACATGGGCCGTCAGAGAGTTCAAATCCCAATGCGCCGGCATGGGCGAAGTCGCTGAAGGGTCTCTCCGGTGCGTCCCCACAATCAAGAATTAGTTTTAATCCATTCTTTTCAAGCTTCTGGAAGCCAGATTTCGGTGCAAACATGAATCGGCGTGGTGGCGAAGGGAGCCGGGCGAGGGCAGCTTCAACGGCCTCGGGACGGGATTCGTCTCCGTCATTGAACGGGCTTAGTGCACCATCCTCTACCTGAAAGAATGCGACCATCGCGCCGACACGCGAAATCCATTTCTCGAGAAAATCTGGCTCGGGGTGACCTGCGCGATGGAACAAGTCCTGCAGGGTCAGCAAGTGGATGAGTGTGTTGAGCCCGCGTGACGGGCTGCGCGTGACGTGGCCACCGTCTGGCAGGATCTGGGCTGTGCATTCCGCGTCGAGGCGGGCGACCGCTGCGTCCAGGCTCATCGCGCGATCTATACAAAGCGCAGCAGCAACCATTGTGACCGATGCAAACCACCTGGCCTTCGGGTCTGTCGCCGCATCCACTTGCCCCGAGATGTAGCGGAGCTGGCGGACGAGACAGTCCAGCCGGACTTCCCGCTCGCTTGTCGAGCCGGTTTCGAACACTTCCCGACCGCAAAGCAGCCAATTCCAGCATCGCACGCTCGTAGGCGCCAATCGCCAGGAAAACCCGTTAAAGTTGCCGTGAGACTGTATCCATTCATCGACAAATCTGACGGCACGTTCGGTGCCTTCATTGCCTTGATCTAGCAGGTCAGGCAGCCATGAAAACCGATGCAGACGATCTGCGAAATGCTTCGAGGGCAGGGGTGTTGACCACGGGGACTGACTCGGTGCCAGCGTCATGCGCTGCATGCCGATGCGCCAGATATCCTGCATGAGGGCTTCGCCGCGGCGATCATCCGACGGGATGAGGCGGTTCAGATGATGAGAGAATTGTTCCGGAACAGGCCCGGAAACGCCAGAGCGCTGCAAGGCCGAGACTTTCACATCATCTCCGGATATCCCGCGAAACCTGCGCCAGAGCGCGGCGTCATCAGCCCCCGTTCTGGTGCGGTCAGCCAGGATTTCGCTGTCTCCGCCTCCCACGCTCACCGTCCATTCTGTCTCAAACTATACTTTTACGTGCGGCCTGAGTGACCGAATATTCTCAGCATAGGCGTTTGGACCGCCCTTGAAAACGGCAGATCCGGCCACGATGGCGTTTACGCCGGCAGAGATCGCTTTTGGGGCAGTTTCTGCATTCAGGCCGCCATCAATCTCAAGAATGATGTCGCGTCCTGTCGCGTCGATCATGCTCCGCAACTGCTCGACCTTGCGCAGCTGGCTGTCGATGAAGGCCTGGCCTCCGAAACCCGGATTGACGGACATGACAAGGATCAGGTCGGTCTCGTCGAGAACGAGTTCAAGAATGCTTGCAGGGGTGCCCGGGTTCAGGGCGACACCCGGTTTCATGCCGGCGGCGCGTATGGCCTGAAGGGTACGGTGCAGATGGGGCCCTGCTTCCGGATGCACGGTCAGGATGTTTGCGCCAGCTTTTGCAAACGCCGAAATGAACGGGTCCACTGGGGCGATCATCAGGTGCACGTCGAAGGGCTTGTCTGTGCATTTCCGCAGTTTCTCGATGACGGGAGCCCCGAATGTCAGGTTTGGCACGAAGTGCCCATCCATGACATCGATGTGGATCATATCTGCGCCAGCATGGTCGATGGCGGCAATTTCCTCACCGAGACGGGAGAAATCTGCGGAGAGAATCGAGGGAGAAATAAGCACGTCGCGCATGCCCCCTCCCTATGCCGGAACAGCCAACCGCACAAGGCGGTCGGCTGCCGGAATATGCGTGAAGCGGCTTAGTAGGCTGCTGCCGGAACGAGTTTCCAGCCGTCGGCACCAGCGATGATGTCAACCGGGGTGCCCGGCGCGATATAGACGTCTGCGCCCTGGATGATTTCCTTCACGTCGCCCGTCGAAAACCGCACGATGTAGGCATAGCCCTGTTGCTTGCCGACCGCTTTGCCCGCTGCGTTACCGGCAATACCGCCGATCACGGCACCGCCAATGGCGCCGGCCGTCTGGGCCTTGTCACCACCGCCGAGTTCAGAGCCGGCGAGGCCGCCTAGAACAGCGCCGGTTGCCGTGCCGATGAGGGAGCGGTCAGACTGGATCGTCACCGCGCGCACCGAGGTCACAGTGCCCTGATATACGGTCGAGGCCTGGCCGACAGCGCCTGGGGTTGCGGTGCCTGCGCCATAGCTGTTTGCACATCCGGTCAGCGCAAGTGTCAGGGCAGCAAAGGCACCCACAGCGACCTTCCGGGGGGAAAATTCGGTAATCATGTTCGAGTGCTCCTTGCACATTTTGATGGGGCGATTTTGCACAAAGCGCCCTGAATGGCAGATGAACTCTGCGGGGCGTTTTTGTGGCGCGTCAATTTAAAGATTGGAAACCATCAAAGCGGCCGGGTCAGAGGCGTGTCAGTCTGGTGATGAAGAACGCATCATGCCCAGCGCCTTCGCTCGGAACGGTCAGTAGATCGCCAGCTTCGGTGAGGCAGTGCTCGAAGCCGGGGATTTCGTCCGGTTCAATCGCATGGCGCGTATAGAGGCCGTTCGAGAGCGCGCCTTCCACGATCTCAAGCCCCTCAGACTTGAGCGGCGTGCAAACGCAGTAGATCACGGTCCCGCCCGAGACGACCATGTCTGCAGCGGCGGCGAGCAATCTGGCCTGCGCGGTTGGGAAACGGTCGATCTCTGCTTCGCGCTTGATCCACGCGCCTTCCGGGTGGCGTCGCAGCGTGCCTAGAGCCGAGCAGGGGGCATCCAGCAGCAATTTCGAGACGGGCGCATTCGGTCGCCATTCGTCGGCGTTTGCCGCGATGATGTCGGCCGACAGGCCGGTTCGTGCGAGGTTTTCCCTGAGCCGTTCCAATCGCGGCTTGGAGCGATCAACTGCCGTGACCTGTGCGCCGCTTGTCGCCAATTGTAGCGTTTTGCCGCCGGGGGCCGCGCAAAGATCTATGATCTTGTCGTCTTCTGTCGCGCCGAGTAGCCGGGCAGGCAGGGCAGCGGCTGCATCCTGAACCCACCAGTCTCCGCTGTCATAGCCTGGAAGCGTTTCGACGTTCGAGTGCCCGAGGCGAACAGAACCGGTCGGCAGCAGGTCGCCATGTGTCGCCGTCGCGACTTCAGCTGGGTCTGATCGCGCGGACAGGAAAAGAGGCGCCTCTGACAATTGATGCGCCGCGAGCCTTTCAGCGCCCTCCGCGCCGAGGTCTGCCGCGAACCGGTCAGCCAACCAGTCTGGCCAGACGGAGATTGCGGGCATGGCGTCCAGTCCCGGATCCGTGTCCGCGGCCCGGCGCAAGACGGCATTGAGGAAGCTGCCGCCTGAGCGGGCGTCCGGCCACCCCTTGGCGGCCTCAACGGTCTCGGACACCGCCGCGTGCGCCGGTGTGTCCAGTCGCCAGAGCTGTACCGCGCCGATGCGCAGCAGCGCGCGAATGGCGGGGCTTGTTGCCTCAAGAGGGCGGGAGAGAAGAGGGGAGAGCCCAGCATCAATCCGACCGAGTTCCCGCAGCGCGGCGCTCGCCATCACGCGCGCAAAGCCGCGATCCGGGCCTTCCAGGTCATTGTAACTGTCTGTCTTCGCCATCGCTTCATCAAGCGTTCGACGACTGTCCAGCGTCAGCATCAGCAGTTCTGCTGCTGCGCGCCGTGTTTGGGCTCCGCTCATCCTGTGTCTTTTCCCTTCAGCCCCACGGGCCGGCTTGTCGGCGTGGGGTCTCGGCTTTTTCCGAGCTCACGCCCATTTCGGCGGCCATGCGGCGCAGGGCCTCGATCCGGTTAGCGGTTGCCGGGTGGGTTGAGAACAGATTATCTGCGCCGCGACCACTAAGCGGATTGGCGATGTACATGTGCGCCATCGCCGGATTGCGCTCTGCCGCCATGTTCACGGACGACCGTGTGCCGCGTTCAATCTTCTGAAGGGCTGAGGCGAGCCAGAGCGGATTTCCGCAGATTTCCGCGCCGCGCTTGTCAGCCTCGTATTCGCGCGACCGGCTGATTGCCATCTGCACGAGGGCCGCTGCCATGGGTGCGAAGATCATGATCGCCAGAGAGCCGATCAGGCCCGAACGCTCCCGGCCAAAGAACATGGCAAAATTGGCAAGCATGCCGATGGCGCCAGCAATCGTGGCCGTCACAGTCATGGTCAGCGTGTCGCGGTTCTGAACATGGGCAAGTTCGTGCGCCATGACGCCGGCAACTTCTTCGCGCGAGAGCGAACCAAGCAGTCCCGAAGTTGCTGCAACGGCGGCGTTTTCCGGATTACGGCCAGTGGCAAAGGCGTTCGGTTGCGGTGTCTCGATGACATAGACGCGGGGCGCGGGCATGCCTGCACGCTCTGCCATGCGGGCGACATCCGCTGCGAAGGTGCGCAACATGGGGGAGGAGGTTTCAGGCGTCACTTCTTTTGCGCCCTGCATGCGCAACACGATCCTGTCTGCATTCCACCAGGAAAAAATGTTCATGCCCGCCGCAACGACAAAGGCGATGATCATGCCCATTGCGCCGCCAACCAGATAGCCCACCGCCATGAACAGCGCGGTCAGCGCGGCAAGTAACATGAAGGTTTTTGCGGTACCCATGGGTGACACGTCTCCGGTAGTTTCAGTCTTGGGGGTGTTTAAACTTCCCACTAATCTATATGGGGATTGTTAACGAATTGGGGAGTGCAAATGAGCACACCAGACTTTCTTGATGAGGCCGAAATAGCGCGCCGGAATACTTTGCCTGCTGCGGCGCGGCGCGCCCTGGAAGAGGCCGATGCCCGAAAGGCCAAAGAGGCTGAAGACGCCGCTGCGCTTCCGGAAGACGAACGCGGTGGCCCCCGAAAGATCGAGCCGACCCGGTATGGTGACTGGGAACGCAAGGGCATCGCTTACGATTTTTGATCGCGAGTCCGGCGCTAGAGGCCTAGCACCTTCTTGGCGATGATGTTGCGCTGGATCTCGTTGGTCCCGCCATAGATTGATTGAGCCCGGCCGCCGAAATAGGTGGCGACGTCCGGCGCGGCGAATGCGGGCAGGCTATCTGGCAAATCCCCGGCCTTGCCGAAGGGCTGGCCGAAATGGCCGACAGCATCCAGCATCAATTCCGTAATCTGTTGGTGCGTTGTTGTGGCCAGAATCTTTACCGTCGATGCTGCGTCTCCCGGTGATCCGCCTGCGGAGAGGGCGGATAATATGCGGAACACGGTCATCTCCAGCCCATCGACGGCCATTTCCGCTTCCGTCAGCTTGCGGGCAAATCCCGGATCATCAATCAGGCGGTAATTGCCATTTTCCGGCATTTCGCGGGCGATGTCGCGAACATGGCGCAGCATGGCGCGCTTGCCGCCAATGCGGGCATAGGAGGTGCGCTCGAAACCGAGCAGGTATTGCGAATAGGTCCAGCCTTTGCCTTCCTCGCCGATGCGATAGTCTTCGGGCACGGTGATATTATCGAAGAAGACCTCGTTCAGCACATGTTTGCCATCGATTGTGATGATCGGCTTCACGGTCACACCGGGGGCATCAATCGGACAGCAGATGAAGGTGATGCCTTCCTGCTTCTTGCCAGCATCCGAGGTGCGCGTGAGCAGGAAGATCCAGTCCGCATGCTGCGCGGCGGACGTCCAGATCTTGTGGCCGTTCAGCGTGTAGGTGCCATTCTCCAAAACAGCGCTGAACTGGAGAGAGGCAAGGTCTGATCCCGAACCCGGCTCGGAATAACCTTGCGCCCAGCCGACTGAGCCGTCGCGGATGCCGGGCAGCCATTTTTCCTTCTGCGCATCAGACCCGAATGTGTAGATAACAGGGCCGACATAGACGACGCCCATCGGCGTGACGGTCGGCACGCCGGCGCGTTCCAGTTCTTCGTCAAAGACGTATTGCTCCTCGACCGACCAGCCGGGGCCGCCATATTCCTCCGGCCACGCACTGGCGAGCCAGCCCTTTGCGCCGAGCGCCATTTCGGACCGGCGGACTTCTGTTGTGGTCAGGGCAAGCCCTGCGCGGTTCTTCTCGATGATGTCCTTCGGAAATTCGGTCTCGAAGAAGCGGCGGACCGTCTGCCGAAAGGTTTCGGTCTCTGGGCTGAAGTCTAGATTCATGGCGTTTTCTCCCTGCCCAAAAGCGTAGGGCAGGGCCTGCCTCAAGCAAGCCCTGCCCTCGCGTCGCCCGGTTGGACGATCAGGTTCCAGCGGAGATTACGCCGCCTGTTGTTCCGCGATCCACTGGTCGACCCTACGTTCGAGGATTTCCAGTGGCATGGCACCGCCACCTAGAACCGTGTCGTGGAAGCCCTTGATGTCGAACTTGTCGCCCAGTTCGTCTTCGGCCTTCTTGCGCAGCTGCTGGAGCTTCATCATGCCGATCTTGTAGCTGGTCGCCTGTCCCGGCATCACGATGTAGCGCTGGATCTCCGAGCGGGCCTGCGCCTCTGTGATGGCTGTATTGTTCAGGAAGTATTGGACTGCTTCTTCCTCAGTCCAGCCCTTGGAGTGAAGGCCGGTGTCCACGACCAGCCGGATGGCGCGCCAGATTTCAGAGCCGAGTCGGCCGAAATCGGAGTAGGGGTTCTGGTAGGTGTCCGGGAATTCCGTGGCGAGCCATTCGGAATAAAGCGCCCAGCCTTCGATATAGGCGGTGAAGCCGGCCTGGGTACGGAATTGCGGCACGCCTTCCAGTTCCTGCGCGATGGAGATCTGCATGTGGTGACCCGGAATGCCCTCATGATAGGCGATCACTTCCAGTTCGCGCTTTGGCATCGCTGTCATGTCTGACAGGTGAGCGTAATACGTGCCGGGACGTGTGCCATCGGGCGTGCCCGGATAGTAGTGCTGGGCTGCGCCATCCTGCTCACGGAACGGCTCCACGCGCTTCACGACGAGGTCGGCCTTCGGCAGGATACCGAAGAATTCCGGCAAATTCTCCTTGATGTTCTCGATGTCGCGGGTCGCGTCGTCGATATAGGCCTGACGCCCCTCATCCGTATTCGGATAGTAGAAGCGCTCATCATCCTTGGAATCGCGCAGCATCGTGAAGAATTCCTGCAACGTGCCTTCGAAACCGACTTCCTGCTTGATGGCTTCCATTTCTTCGTGGATGCGTGCCACTTCCTTGAGGCCGATCTCGTGGATCTCGTCAGCGGTCAGGTTCGTTGTCGTCTGCGTGGCGAGGAGGTGATTGTAATATGCCTTGCCATCCGGTTGCGTGTCCGCACCGACCGGTTTGTCGGAGTCTGGCGAATTCGCCATGTCTTCCTCGGCAAAGGCGATGATCGCTTCATAGGCGGGCAGGAAGTAGTCGACGAGGGCAATGCGGGCTTGTTCCAGCTTGGCGTCCGCCTCTTCCTCGGTCAGGTCACCGGACTCTTTCAGCTTGGCAATTTCAGACTTCACGTCCGCGTATAGGGCGCTGTCTTCGCCCTCTGTAAACGGCGCGCCAGTGATGACTTTCTGCGACTGGTCGATCACGCCTTCATAGGCGAATTTCGGCGCATGCACGCCGCGCGCAGCAGACTCGCGCGCCAGATCAATGGCTTCGTTCATGGCGCGGCCACTTTCGCTGATCCGGGTGATCAGCGCGTCCAGATCTTCCACGGAGTCCACGGAATGGAAATTAATCAGGAAGGTCGGGACAAAGCCCTGCGGTCCGTTCATCTGATCAAAGACATAGCCATTGTAGAGATATGCGTCGCCAGCGACTTCTTGCTCGGTCTGGTACTTCCAGATGTCGTAGGAAATCTTGTCGGCGGGTGAGAGCGCGTCATAGTCGAACTCGCGCTCCATCTCTTCGGTCGCGGCCACGCGCCAGGCGAGCTGCTCCTTGTAGCATTCGATGGTGAAGCAATCGATCTGGTCATTCTTGTCCTTCCGGCCGAGAAATGTCAGGCCAACCGGGCTGAATTGCAGCTCTTCTTCATACTTGGCGTCGAACCAGGCATTCAGGCGTTCCCCGTTCGCGGCCATCTCCTCGGCGGTGATTTCGGGCTTGTCCGGTTCGGCGGCTGGCGTGGTTGGGCCGCACGCGGTCAGCGCGAGGGCAAGGGCAATCGCGGTGGCGGTTTGCTTGATCATGAGGGAACTCCGGAAAATTTTTCTCGAATAACGATAAGACTTGGTATTCCTTTCCGCGGCGCTGTGTCAATTGGCAAGTGCCTTTATGGGCGCTAGGGGAGGGGGATGACTGATCCACGTATTTCTCCTGATGATACTTCCCGCAATGACCAGCGCGTCCTCCGTGTCGGCACGCGGGGATCTCCCCTGGCGCTTGTGCAGGCGCGGCAAGTGGCGGCGGCGCTCGAAATCCATTCCGGCGGCGCTTGGCGTGGAGAGATCGTGACGTTCACGACATCCGGCGACCAATTGACAACCGAGCGGCTGATTGATGCGGGCGGCAAGGGCCTGTTCACCCGCGAACTTGATGCGGCGCTGGATCGTGGCGAGGTCGATGTCACGGTGCATAGCCTGAAAGACGTGCCGTCTGTGTTGCCTGACGGCCAGCGATTTGTGGCGTTTCCGGAACGCGAAGATCCGCGCGAGGGCTTCCTGTCGCCGCATGCGAAATCTCTCGCCGACCTGAAACAGGGTGCGCGGGTCGGGACTGCCTCCCTCCGCCGGGAGGCGCAGACACTTGCCCAGCGCCCCGATGTCGAGATCGTGACCTTCCGGGGGAATGTCGCCACACGCATGCGCAAGCTCGAAGACGGCCTGGCGGACGCGACGTATCTCGCAATGGCGGGCCTGACCCGTCTCGGCATGGCACATCTCGCCAATCCCATTCCGCTTGACGACATGCTACCGGCAGCGGGACAGGGCATCGTCGGTGTCGTGGCACGGGAAGACCTGCCAGAGGATGCGGCGGCGGCCTTTGCAAAGATGAACCACGCGCCGACCGAGGCAGCCGCACATATCGAGCGCGCCTTTCTGGCCGCGCTGGATGGAAGTTGCCGGACCCCTATCGCGGCGCATACGTTTGACGAGGGCGAGACCTGGTTCATGCGGGGTGAAGTTCTGTCGCTGGACGGCAAGCAAACTTGGTCCGCAAGCGGATCATGCGTGAAGAATACGTCGCAGGATGCGCTCGCCGCGCTCGGGGCAGAGCTTGCGGGCAAGATCAAAGATGCGGCAGGGGGAGAGCTCCCGGCCTTTGGTGGCGCATGGTGAAGCCCCCCGTCATCGTGACGCGGGCCGAGCCGGGCGCGTCCGAAACGGTCGCGCGTGTGCGCGAGCAGGGGCTAAGCCCGATCCTGTCCCCCATGCTGACCTTGTGCCCGTTGAATGCGGTGGCGCCAGATCTGGGCGGAATTTACAATCTCGTTTTCACCAGTGCGAATGGTGTCCGCTATTTTGTCGATGCTGTTGGCGGGATCACGGAGCAGGTCGCTGACGTGTCGGCTTGGTGTGTCGGGCCCGCGACCACAGCCGCCGCTGAAGACGCGGGATTCCAGAAGATTATCGCCGGTGATGGCAATGCGGACGATCTGGCCCGCCTGATCCTGTCGTCCGAAGATCAGGGTGATGGCTTCCTGCATGTGGCCAATGATGCCGCTGCCGGGAATTTGGTGGCCACCCTGAAGGCTGCCGGGCGCGACGCGAGATTTTTGCCCTTGTATGAGACAGTGCCCGCACAGGCGTTTTCGGAAGAGGCAAGCGATGCCTTGCGCTCAGGGGAGGAGACGATTGTGCTCATCCACTCCGCGAAAGCGGCGACCGCATTCGTGGATCTTGCCATGGGGCTTGCCTCTGAAACGTGGACAATGATTGCGATTTCGGAGGCCGCAGCAGCTCCGCTGAAACCGCTTGGCGCATCCCGCATTATTGCAGCGGACAGGCCGAATGAAGACGCGCTTGTCGCCGCGCTGTGCGAGGCCAGCAAAGGGCTTTGATCGGCGCCATAGTCTGTGCGAATGTGGCGGAAACTCCCGTCTGAAGGGAAAGCAGGATTCATGACTGAAAACGCCACACCTGACGACGATCCGATTGGCACGAGCGAGCCGATAGATGCGGATTTCGAGCCAGCGCCCGAAGGGGCCGCGAGTGGAAAGCGTGGCTTGTCTGCCGGACCGGGCTGGCTGGGCGCAACCATCCTGTCCCTGTTCGCGGCGGGACTGGGCGGCATACTCGGCATGGCGGGCACACGCTATATCGCGGATACCTCAACCAATCCCGGCATGGTTGAAAGCCGACTCGATGAGATGAAGGCCGGTCAGGAGGAGATTTCCATCAGGCTTGCCCGAACCATTCGGGAGCAGGATGGGCTGGGCACCAATCTGGCGGCGCTCTCATCCGAGGTTAAGGCGCTATCGGATCGCGATCCGGCTTCCGACGGTCAAGTGGACGATCAGGCCTTGCAGGAGCTAGCGCAACGGATCGCGGCGCTGGAATCTGTCGACACTTCGGGCGATGTCAGCCCCGAGGACTTGTCGCGTTCTGTCGCCAGCCTCGAAACCCGCCTGAACCGCATGGCTCAATCGGTGGAACAATTGCAGGAAGCGCCGGACGGCGTTGAGGTCGAGCGGGTTATCGAACTCGAAACACAGCTCGCGGAACTACGTGATGATCTGAATGAGGCGAAACTCTCCAGCCGTCAGGATGCCGAACAATTGGCCGGATTGATTGAAGGCATGCGGCAGGATGAGGCCAAGGCCCGTGGCGCGGCGGAAGCGGCCGTGCAAACGGCAGAGATTGCGCGCGCGGTATCTTCCATAGAGGCCGCCTCGCGCAGGGGTGGCGGCTTTGCGCCCGAATTGCGGACACTGAGGTCGCAGTTTCCGAATGACGCTTCTGTGCGCCAGCTAACACCCATCGCTGATGATGGTGCCCCCACAGTCGCTGAGCTGCAGACCTCTTTTGAGGCAGCGAAAGGCCGCGCGGAGGCGGCTCTGTCTGGCGGAGGAGAGGGGCTGTCCTGGCTCAATCGCGCTTTCGGGGATGCAGTCAGCGTTCGCCGAATTGACGGTGAAGACAGCGATCCGCAAGCGATTCTCGCGCGCGCCGAGGAGACCCTGGCAGCAGGCGAGATCGCTGAGGCACTTGCCCTGGTCGAGCGGCTGGACGGCGCCTCAGCGTCCGAGATGGCTGACTGGACCGAACAGGCAAACCGTCGCATCACTTTGGAAACGGCGCTCGAAAGCTTGCAACAGCGCCTGCTTGAAGGAAACAATAGCGCCCCATGAACCGGATTGTCCTGTTTGTCCTGATCCTGCTGCTGTTTGCAGTCGCTGCGACATTTGCCTGGTGGGCGTTATCTCTGCCGGGGGCTGTCACATTCCCGTATGGCGAACAGGAGATTTCGGTCCAGTCGGGCCTGGCAGCCTTCCTGTTGCTGATATTGGGCGGGGTGATAGCCTTCGTGTGGTGGATCGTCAGCGGCCTGTTCATTCTGCCCGGCAAGATAGGAAAGAACCGCCAGGTGTCGCGCACGCGCAAGGCGAACTCTGCGTTGACGGAAGGCCTGCTCGCCGCCGAGGCAGGCGATGCCAATACAGCTCTGAAGCTTGCCAGAAAGGCGGCCAAGCATGCCGATGATGAGCGGTTGCAATTGCTGCTCGAAGCGCGCGCTGCTGAAGCGAATGATGATTGGGCCGGGGCTGAACGCGCCTGGGGCCAGCTGACGCGCCTTCCGGGCGGGCAACTCGCTGGCCTGCGCGGGTCTGCCACTGCAGCGGCCGAGCGCGGCGATCAGCAAACGGCCGAAGCACGCGCCCGCGAAGCGCTGGGCATCAAGTCCAATGCCGACTGGCCCTTCAATTCGCTGTTTGATCTCCAGGTATCGCGGGGCGAATGGACCAAGGCGCTCGAAACCCTGTCGATTGGCGAGAAGCGCGGCCTGATCAAGGGCGACAGTCTGCGACGTCGCCGCGCCGTGTTGCATACGGCCCGCGCCGTCGGCTTGCCGCTTGGCAGCAAGCTGGAGGCGCAAAAGGAACTTGCCGAAGCGCTGCGCTCGGCGCCAGCCTTTTCGCCGGCAGCCTGGCATGGCGCACGTCAATTGATGACGGATGACAAGGCCAAATCGGCGCAGACCGTGCTGGAAACCGGCTGGAAAGCGCGCCCGCACCCGGCATTGGCGCAATTGTCCCGCCGTCTTGTGCCCCAAGACGCGCCAGAGAATATTGCGGCTCGCCTGAAGGAGCTGATCAATTCCAATCCACAGCATCGCGAAAGCCGGATCCTTGAGGCTGAACTGTCGATGGATGCTGCTGACTGGACCGCTGCCATCAAGGCGCTGGCGCTGCTGGTCGAGGAAAAGCCGACAGCACGTCTCTGCCTGCTCATGGAACGCGCGCTCAAAGGCTATGGCGATACGTCTGAGGCGGATCGTTGGGGCCGGATGGCTGTCTCAGCCTCGCGCGAGCCGGACTGGTCAGACCTCGATCCGAAGGGGATGGCGTTTGACTTTTCCCAGAGAGATTGGAGCCGTCTTGTGTATGCCTTTGGCGATGTCGGGGACCTGGTACATCCGCGCTATGAATCCTTCGGACGAGAACTCGAAGCAGGCCGCGTCGTTGCCCTGCCAGCACCGGGCGAGGAAGACGATGTCGCCACGCCCAAGGCCCCGGATGAGCGACGCATGCCGCCGCTTGACTATGTAACCGACGACGACTGACGCCCGGCGCGCCGGTCAGCAGAGACAGCTACAAAAGCGTCTTGCGAAATCCCGCCCGTCTCGGTATGAGGCGTGGCTCATAAATGGATAAGCCGCTATAGCTCAGCTGGTAGAGCATCGCATTCGTAATGCGGGGGTCAGGTGTTCAAGTCACCTTAGCGGCACCATTTCCTTCCCTGCAATTCGTTCCCTTCACGGCGCCGTCCAGAAATGAGCGTGCCATTCGTAGATCCTGCGCGAAATGTTGGCGTTCGGTCAGGGCGCGGTCCGCGTCTGGCAGGCGGAGGAGATAGGCGGGATGGACCGTCACGAGCAAGGATGCCCCGCCGGGGACTGGCTGAATTTTTCCGCGCACATCTGATATTCTGACCGAGTGACCGAGCACGCCTCGCGCAGCGCTTGCGCCAAGCGCGATGATCAGATCCGGTTGAACCTGCTGGCGTTCCAGGTCGAGCCACCAGCGACACGTATCGATTTCTCCGGCATTTGGCCGCTGGTGCATGCGTCGCTTGCCGCGCGGCGTGAATTTGAAATGCTTGACGGCATTGGTGACATAGGCCGCGCTCCTGTCCAGACCGGCTTCGGCCAGCATCGTGTCGAGCAATTGTCCGGCAGGCCCCATCAAGGGGCGTCCGGCAATGTCTTCCTGATCGCCAGGTTGCTCTCCCACGATCATCAATCGTGCGTCTTCAGGCCCTTCGCCCGACACGCTTTGAGATGCGTCCTTGCAGAGCGGACACCGCTGGCACGCAGAGATTGCCGAGCGGATTCCGGCGAACGTTTCCAGCGTCGGGGCAGGGGCGGCTTGAGCGGCGCGTTGGCGGTCCAGATGTGTGGCCAGCGGATTGGGGGCTAGGAGCGGCTGAGCCTGCATGGAGCGGGCTCGGGTCGGCGCCGTCGCGATCAGTTCGGGGATCAAATCCGCTTCCGGCAAATTCTTCCAGTACTTTCGTGGCATTTCCGATGTCATCGCACTGATCTTCAAGCGCGCCGGATTGAAGATGGAGCGGAAATAGGTGCGCCATTGGTCCTCCACGGCGTCATCTGGCGGAACGTCGGATCGCTGGCCACCCTCGCTGAAGCGTAGTGAGCGCCCATCCCAACAGGCGGTTCGGTCCGGCGTGACGATAATCCAGTCCATGTTTGGAAACCGGCGCTGGAAGAAGGGCGCGCTAAGCTCCAGCGTGCGATGGGTCGGCTCGAACCACGCCGCGAAGGTCTCCCGACCATCTGGATCGGTTCCCGTCTCCCGGAACCGAACAAAGGCATGGGTCTTGTGGATATCCCGGCGTACCGCCTTGTCGCAGGACATGAGCCAGCGAATGTCATCGTCTGTTACCTGATCAATGTGCAATGTGCGCGCCTGCAGGCGGAACAGAATGTGATAGAGACGGGCAAATCGCTGCGGGTCGGTATGACAAATGGTGCGGCGCGCCAAATCTATGAAGCGCTTTGAAACGCGCATCGGAGATGCCGGCTTGGCGGCGGATGGTTGGAATGTGGCAGCGGACAAGAGATCGCTGGGTGCGCCCTGTATCTTCCAGTCGACCGCATCCGGAGCAATGGCTTCGGCTAGAAGGCCGCGTGCGAGTCGTCGCCATCCTCCGAAATCCGTTTCATGTTCCAACTCGGCGGCGATCATGTGAACAGGTCCAGCTGCTTGGGCGCTGGAAGGAATCGCTGCTTCAGGTCCGCCGTATCTGTCAGCTTTCCGGGTGACCATCCGGATGCCGTAATGAAGGGGCGAACAGTTTTCAGGCTGCGAACGATTCGGCCGAGATCATCCAATGTCAGCCGGGTGTGGCGCCGCGCGGCGACGATGCGTTTGGCACTGGTTGGGCCCAGGCCCGGGATGCGTAGCAACTCCTTATAGCTCGCCCGGTTGATATCCATCGGGAACAGGCCGCGATTCCGCAGGGCCCAGGACAGCTTCGGGTCCACGTCGAGGTCCAGCATGCCATTGTCCGCAACTGATGTGATTTCCGCCGTCGTGAACCCATAGAAGCGGAACATCCAATCGGCCTGGTAAAGCCGGTGTTCCCGGATCAGGGGAGGGCGGATGGGCGGCAGGTCCGCGCTGGCGTCTGGAACCGGGCTGTAGGCGGAATAATAGACGCGCTTCAGGCCATAGCCCGCATAGAGCCGGGCGGAGGAGTTGAGAATGTCGGCGTCACTGGAGGCATCTGCGCCGACAATCATTTGTGTGGATTGTCCACCGGGCGCAAACGCCGGAGGTTTTGCGCGTTTCAGGATACGGCTGGCTTTCGCGTCCTTTACGTTATCAATCTCATAGCGGATATCCGCCATCGCCTTGCGAATGGTCTGTCCGCTTTTCTCCGGGGCGTAGTGCGTCAGTCCCTGTTCGGATGGCAGCTCCACATTCACCGACAATCGGTCCGCATGTTTGCCGGCCAGCCGGATCAGTTCCGGATCTGCCTCGGCGATCGTTTTCAAGTGGATATAGCCGCGAAAGCCATGATCCTCGCGAAGGCTGCGGGCCACCTCCAGCAATTGCTCCATTGTGTAATTCGGCGAACGGATAATCCCGGAGGAGAGAAAGAGCCCTTCAATATAGTTGCGTTTGTAGAAGTCGAGCGTCAGTTTGACGACTTCTTCAACGGAAAACCGCTCGCGTTGTACGTTCGAGGACGACCGATTGATGCAGTAGCGGCAGTCGAAGATGCAGAAATTCGTCAGCAGAATTTTCAGCAGTGATATGCAACGACCATCAGGGGCATAGGAGTGGCAAATCCCCATGCCTTCTGTTGAACCAATCCCGTTCGTGCCAACCGAGTTTCGTTTCCTTGATCCGGATGATGCGCATGACGCGTCGTACTTTGCCGCGTCTGCGAGAATTTCCAGCTTCTGAATGAGGGTACGGCGCGCCATGATCCTGCTCCTGTTGATGCGAGAACATATCAGGAACTTTCTTGGCTGCACTAATCTATGTCAGTCGCTGCGACGCGGGGTCACTCCAGTATGTAATCAGCTTCAGCGACATATCGGCTGGGGCCGTTGCCCATGTGGCTGGAGTAGAGGTGGAAGCCTTCTACCCAGAAGGATCCGCTGCGATAGGCGTGGTGACGTTCGACCCAGGCGCGGGTCTCGTCCAGTGGCGTGCCGTGCAGGTAGGCGAGGGTCACATGGGGCGTGAACGGGCGACGATCCAATGGCAGGCCGAGACGCCGTGCCGCCTGATCGCACTTGGCAGAGAGCGCGCGCAAGGGATCACTTTCTCGCACACGGGCCCAGACCGCTGATGGTTCCCGGCGTCCAAACCAGCCCATGCCTTCGAGGGACAATTCAAACGGCGGACAAGAGATGGCGGCGAGCAGCTCGTCGAGATCCCGTGCGTCCGTATGCGAGACGTCTCCGAAAAAGCGGAGCGTGATGTGGAAATTTTCTTCCGGTCGCCAGCTCGCGCCGGAAAGCCCGGTCTGAGTTTCCATCAAGCCGGGATGGAGCTGGTCCGGGACGGCAATGGCAGCAAACAATCTATACATGACTGGGTTGAAGCCTGTTCTGCGCAAAAAGAAAACCCGGCGCGCGGGCCGGGCTTCCAGGAAGATTGATTGTCGGCAGTATCAGCCGGCCAATGCGTCCAGCTTGCCGAAATGTTCGGCCAGCAGGTAGTAGAACGTGACGCGGGATTTGTTTCCGCCTTCAGCGCTCATCTTGTCGCAAACAGCCTTGATCGCGTCGTCCAACTCGCCCTGTGTGTGCGGCAGCCCCAGCTTGCCACGGCACCACTTTTCCCGGATGCGGTCCAGTTCACCAGAATCGCTGCACGCCACAATCGAGCTATCCCGATTGCGAAGAGCAATTCCCAAACGTCCCACGATTTTTTAGCGGCGGCCTGATTGTAACCGTTCGCATATTTCTTGATATTTTCGGCATATTCTGATGCGTCTGCCATTTACGTCCCCTTCATTCTAAGCGCCCCCACTGTTGGAAATGCGCCAGAACACGAAAATTAACCTTGGTCAAAACCAAGTCAATGGACAACACGAAGTTGAGAGCAGCACTAAATAGCGAATACTACTCGTTTGAAGCTTTGATTAGGCGGAAATCAATCAAACAGTATCAATTACTAGCAGTTTCTGCCAATTACGCTGGCCTTTTGATGTGTGGTGGGACTTTGCAGGCCTGAAAAGCCCGTTCGGGTCATCTACCGGTTCAGCTTGCGAAAATCGCTGGTCTCACCCATATTCACAGTAAGTTTGGCGGGGAAATCCCCGCCGATCACACAGAAAGGGTAATCTACCTATGAATGACTTTAATCGTGCCTATTCGCCGGGGCCGACTGGCCAGACGATGGACATGTCGGTCAATGAGGGCCTGCGCAGCTTCATGCTGGGCGTCTACAACAAGATGGCGCTCGGCCTGCTGCTGACTGCGGCGCTGGCCTATGCCTTCGGTGCGCTCGTACCGGAAAGCGTCACCCTCACACTTCTGACCGGGCCGATCGGCCTTGTCATCATGTTTGCCCCGCTGGCAATCCTGCTTCTGTCCGGCTTTGTGATGAAGAATCCGTCGCCGACGGCGGCCAATCTCGTCTACTGGTCGGTCGTCTCGCTGATTGGTGTCGGCATGGGCGCTATCGTCTATGTGTACGCGCGCCAGCCGGACGGCATGTTGATCGTGTCAAAGGCTTTCCTGACCACGGCCATCGCGTTCGGGGGCCTGTCGCTCTACGGCTACACAACCAAACGTGACCTTTCCGGACTCGGCGTATTCCTGATCATGGGCGTCATTGGCGTGATCGTGGCGTCGGTCCTGAACATGTTCATCTTCAAGTCGAGCATGTTCCACATGGTGATTTCCGTGGTCGGTCTGCTCGTATTTGCTGGCCTCACCGCCTACGACACGCAACGCCTGAAGAACATGTACTTCCAGATTGCCGGCAATGCCCGCGCAATGGCCGTTGCCACCACTTTCGGTGCACTCAGCCTGTACCTGGATTTCGTGAACATGTTCCAGTTCCTGCTCGCCATCATGTCGGGCCGCGACTAGTCAGATCGGCGTAACGCATTTAGATGAAGCCCCGCCTGCAAGGCGGGGCTTTTTTTCATTGTGCCGCAGAGGGAGATTGTCATGGCGATTGGTCCAATCCTGGAGACGGAACGTCTCGTCCTGCGACCTCCGGCCAAAGAAGATCTACCTGCCTGGAATGCCTTCCATTCCGATCCAGAAGTCATGGCGCACCTCGGCGGTGTTCAGGGGCCTGAACTGACCTGGCGGTCAGTCTGCGGCATGGCGGGCGCGTGGACGATCGAAGGGTTCTCCATGTTCTCTGTGATCGAGAAGTCGACAGGTGCATGGGTTGGCAGGCTTGGGCCGTGGCGTCCGGCTGGATGGCCCGGTACCGAGATTGGCTGGGGGCTTGCGCGCTCGGCTTGGGGGAAGGGCTACGCCACTGAGGGCGCGTCGGCTGCGATGGACTATGTGGTCGATATCCTCGGTTGGACCGAGATCATTCACACAATCCTGCCGGAGAATGTGGGCTCCATCCGCGTGGCAGAACGCCTTGGCAGCTGGTATCTGCGCAAGGAAAAGACTCCACCACCTTTCGAGGGCATGATGTGGGATGTCTACGGACAAACGGCCGATGAGTGGCGGGCGCGTCGCGCTCACGCCTGATCAAGCCTCTGTGAGGTGTGGGCATTTCGTCTCGCCAGCGGCGTTCCGGGCGCTTAAGCCTCATCGGAGATTTCAGGAGACGACCCATGATCCGTACGATTCTGCTCAGCCTCGCAATCGCTTTGACCGCCTTACCCGCAAGCGCGCGCGAAACTGTCGAGATGCGCGCAGAGGAAGGCGGGACTGCGCCTGCCATCCCCACGCCGGATGTTGGCCTCGCCATCGGCCAGACTGTGCCGCATGTCGAACTGGTTCGCACGAATGGGGCCATTGCTGACCTGCCTGAACTGATGGGGGAGAGGGGCGCCGCAATTGTGTTTGTCCGGTCGGTAGACTGGTGTCCTTATTGCCAGAAACAGCTGAAGCAGATCGACGAAATTGCAGGAGAATTGTCTGAGCTCGGATGGCCGCTCGTGGCAGTTTCCTATGATGATTCCGAGTTGCTGGCTGAGTTCTCGGAAAAGCATGGCCTTTCTTATGAATTCGCATCCGATCCGGAGTCTCAGGCCATCAAGGACTTTAACCTCCTCAATGAGGGGATGACTCCCGGTTCTCGCTACTATGGCGTGCCGCACCCGGCGATCTTCTTCGTGGACACCGATCGCTCGGTCCGCGCTGTTCTGCGCGAAGAGAGTTACAAGGACCGGCCCGCCATGGAGATCGTGCTGCATATTGCAGCCCAACTCTAGGAGAGGGGTGTTCATCGCGCCGTCTTGCCTTGTAAGCTTCATGCAACGTGGGACTGGCAGGAGGAAAGCGATGAAGAACCGCAGGGCAATTGCGAGTGTGCTTGCGAGCGCGTGGATACTGTGTGGGCAGGCATCACTGGCGCAGGACGTTGCGCTTCCGGAAGACATTGCCGCGACCACGCAAGGCCTGATCGATGCCGGCCTTCAGGATGACGTCGGCCTGAAATTCGTCGAGGATCTGACCACGGAGATCGGCGCCAGGCTCGCCGGATCGCCTGATGAGGCGCGGGCGCGTGTCTGGTCGATCAATGAACTCAAGGAGCTGGGCTTTGACGCTGTGCGCGTGGAAGACTTCACCATTCCGTACTGGGCACGGACGCGGGAAAGTGCGCGCGTTACCGGGCCAAATGCACAGGATCTCGTCATCACGGCCTTGGGCGGCAGCCGCGCGACGCCGCAAGGCGGACTGGAAGCGGAACTTGTGCGTTTTGAATCGCTCGCGGAGCTGCAGGCCGCTGACCCTGCCACCATCAAAGGCAAGATCGCGTTCATAGACGAGCATATGTACAAGACGCAGAATGGAGCGGGCTATGGGCTGGCCGTGCGCAAGCGTAGCGGTTGCGCCAAGGCTGCGGCTGAAAAGGGCGGTGTCGCGTGTCTTATCCGGTCTGTGGGAACCCAGCCGCGTCGCATGCCCCATACCGGCGGCATGTCACGCGAGGGCGCGCTTGGCGATCTTCCGGCAGCCGCGCTTTCCGGCCCGGATGCAGACCAGCTGACCCGCCTGCTCGCGCGGGGGCCTGTCTCGGTGAATCTGGATATCGGGGTGGAGTATGCCGATGCTGCGCCGTCAGGAAATGTGATTGCTGAAATCGAGGGAACGGACCTGAAAGACGAGATCGTCCTGATCGGATGCCACCTCGATAGCTGGGATCTGGGCACAGGTGCGCTGGACGATGGCGCCGGGTGCGGCATCGTTGTCGGTGCGGCAAAGCTGATCGCGGATCTGCCGACCAAGCCGCGCCGTACGATCCGTGTGGTTCTCTATGGTTCAGAAGAGGTCGGCCTGTTCGGCGGCGCGGCATATGCCCGCCAGCATGCTGAGGAGCTCGAACAGCACGTGCTGGCAGCTGAAAGCGATTTCGGGTCAGGGCGCATCTGGCGGTTCCAGACGAATTTTGGCGACTCTGCTTTGCCCTATGCGGCGATCATGAAAGAGGTTCTGATGCCTCTGGGTGTTTCGCCAGGTGACAATGCCGCTGGTGGCGGGCCGGACATCGGCGTGCTGCGCCGGGCAGGGGTGCCAGTCGTAACGCCCGGTCAGGACGGCCGTGACTATTTCGACTATCACCACACGCCAGACGACACATTCGACAAGATCGACGCCGAGGAGTTCCGCCAGAACGTGGCTGTGTACGCGGCGTTCACCTATATCGCAGCCGACACAGGCTGGAATTTCCGAAACGAGCCGATGAGCCCAGTGGGCACAGAATAGGCGCCTCGCGTGGCGGCTGCTGACAAGATCACGCCAGCTCTGGCAGGTGCCTTGGAGGCGCTGAAACTGGCGAGGCGGGAAGTGGCCGAGGTCGAGCGCGACCCGGAGCGCTGGCGTTGGGTGAGCGTCGGTCTTGTTACTGCGCTGAAATGCGCAGCCATCGCGGCGCTGTCAGCCTATGAGACGGCAAACGATGCCGACACGCTGGACCTTAAGTCGCCGACGAAGGTGGCGCCCTTGAAACTGTTGCTGCGCCGCGCCCGCTCTGACGAGTTTCTGCTGCCGCCGGAACAATTGCCGGCAACGGCGCGCCAGATCGAAGCGGTCTTGAGATTGGCGGCCTATCGAAATGATGTGCTTCACGGCGGGGCGGGGGATCGCGCGGCGTCTATCGTGGGAGACGCGAACACTTGCGTGATCCTGATCCGGCATTTCCTGGAAGGTGCGCCAGCCTTTGATCCATCTGACTACGCCGTCCATTGCGCTTTGGTGTCGGATGAGCTGACAGCGATCGAGGCAGCGTTGAGGCAACTTGGTTAATATTGAAGTCATGACCAGCTGCGATAAGGGCAGGATGCGCGCGACGTGCCGGTCTCTTGTGTTCCTGTTTTCTGCGTTCGCCCTGACGGCGGCGATGCCGGAGACGTTTTCGCGTGAAGAGCTCGACGCGCTGGAAGCTGAGCGCGTTGCGGCAGAGCGCAAGCTGGAGGCGCTCGAAAGCGCTGGCGAGACAGCCCTCAGCGACATCAAGAATATTGATACGCAACTGATCGCGGCGGCGATGGAATCCCAGCGCCGGGAAGAACAGGCTTCGAGTGCCGAAAAATCCCTGATCGATCTCGGGACGCGTCGTGTATCGGCGCAAATGAAATTGCTTGAGAACCGCCAGGCACTAGAAGACCTGCTTGCTGCGCTCGCTGCATCGAACAGGCGCAAGCCACCTGCGCTGATTGTATCCCCCAACAAGGCGAATACCGCTGTGCGCCGTGCCATTTTGATGAGCGAAACAACGCCGCGTCTTGCCTCCCAATCAGAAGAACTAGCAACCGAAATCGAATGGCTGAACGAACTGGAGCGGCGTATCCGGGGCGAAAAGGCGAGACTGGAAGCAGCGGAGGCCACCCTCGCGCTGAAGCAGGTCGAGATCGAGCGGCTGGCCGCAGCCAAGCGCGGCAATTTCGAAGACTTGTCCGGAGACATCGCTGCGCTGAAGGCCCGGGCGGCGGAAATCGGCGCGAAGGAGCAGGATCTGCGATCCCTGCTGGAGTCGCTCGAGGCCCAGGCCCCGTCTGCGCCCGGTGTGAAACCTGAATTGCGACCACGCCTCGTCTCCAGCTCGCCTTCGTCTCGCCAGTCTTCCTCTTCCATCCAGCGCTCACCTTCTTCGCGACCGCTTGGGAAGGCGGTGTTGGGCGCACTCAAGCCGCCAGTCGCGGGGCAGCTGGCAAGGGCGTTTGGGGAAAAATTGCCGACTGGCGGAAAATCGGAATGGGTGGCTTTTGCCACGCGGGCCAATGCACAAGTCGTCGCGCCTGTAGGCGGTACAGTGGAATATGCCCGTCCGTTCCGGACGTATGGATCAATGTTAATTTTGCGGACGAGTGACGGCTACCATGTTATTCTTACAGGTATGAGCCGGATCTATGTCACTGAAGGCCAAGGCGTTTCTGCAGGCGAGCCCGTGGGCCGGATGCCCGACCGCGCAGACCCCGTTCCCGAATTGAATATGGAATTAAGGCTTGGCGACAAGGTGATGAATCCGGCAGACTGGTTACCAGGCCGGAGCTAAGGTCAAAGGATTATGGAGGACTTCAATATGCGTTCACTACTGACGGGGGCTGCCCTCGGTGTCGTATTGGGTGGCGCAGCTGTGGGGTTCTCTGCCTTTGCGTCGCCGGAAGACCGCGCGGAAGACCCACGGATGATCACGTATCAGCAGCTGGACCTGTTCGCTGAAATACTGGCCCGCGCCCGTCAGGACTATGTGACCGAGATTGACGAGAAGGCCGCGATGAAAGCCGCCATCAATGGCATGCTGACCTCGCTTGACCCGCATTCAAGCTATCTCGATCCCGATGATTTCCGCTCCATGCAGGTGCAGACCAGCGGGGAATATGGCGGGCTCGGCATTGAAGTCACGATGGAAGATGGCTTTGTGAAGGTGATCTCGCCGATGGATGATACGCCAGCCAGCCGGGCTGGAATTCAGCCGGGCGATCTGATCACAGCCATCAATGGCGCGCCGATCATTGGACAGACCCTGAATGATGCCGTGAAGGAAATGCGCGGTGAGAAGGGGACCGATATCGACATCACCATTCTTCGCGAAGGTGTTGACCCATTCGATGTGACGCTCACCCGCGAAGTTATCCAGCAGAAATCCGTCACTTGGAAGATGCAGGAAAACGACATCGGCTATATCCGTATTTCAACCTTCAATGAGCGCACGACACTGCTGCTGGAAGAGTCGATTGAGGAAATTGCCAAGGAGACTGGCTCGCGTCCGCGTGGCTTGATTCTTGACCTGCGCAACAATGGCGGCGGGCTGCTCGATCAGGCTGTTTCCGTGTCTGACATGTTCTTGTCAGGCGGTGAGGTCGTGTCCACACAAGGTCGCCGTATCTCGGATATGGAGCGCTACAATGCCCGGTCTGGCGAAGTCTTCAAAGGCACGCCAATGATCGTGCTGATCAATGGTGGGTCAGCGTCTGCGTCAGAGATCGTCGCTGGCGCACTACAGGATCGCAATCGCGCGACCGTGATTGGCACAACCAGTTTCGGCAAAGGCTCAGTGCAGACAGTCATCCCGCTTGGCGCAGATCGTGGCGCAGTTCGCCTCACCACGGCGCGCTATTACACGCCGGCCGGTCGCTCGATTCAGGCGCTCGGAATTGATCCGGATATCGAGATCACGCAATCGCGCCTGACCGAAGAAGAGCTTGCCCGCATCAAGCGCTGGTCGGAAGCAGATCTTCCGCATGCGCTTGCCAATGAAGATGGCGAGGCTCGCCAGGACATCTCCATGCCGGACGAACAGCCGCCTGAAGACTGGGATGGTGAGGACTATCAGCTGAAAAGAGCTGTGGAAATGTTGAACGAAGGCACTGTTACCGCCAGTGCAATTCGCCGAGCTGGTTAACGAGATCTTTGCAACCTGTTAACCAGTTGGATGCAATTCTGTTCGTTCGGAATGCACCAATCTGATTAATGAGGTCCATGAATGGCTAGCCGCAGGGATGCCGACCCGTCTCCATTGCGTTCGGGTCTGACTCATACCGGATTGAGCCTGCTCGTGTTCGGAGGCATCGCCGCCAGCCTTGGCGCTGTGATCCATTATTCCGGCAATCCGGCAAATTCAGGCCCTCGTGAGGTGCTTGCCCTGTTCGAGACAAGTCAGGGGTCGCAAGCCAATCTGAAAACGCGCCTTAAATCGGAAACGCCGACCGGCGTTGCGGCGACGGTCGTTCTGGCGGATGACGACACCATCGGCATGCAACCCACATTGGGCGTGGAATACAGCGAGGCGCCGGTTTTGGCTGCCGAGGCCCAACCAACAGGTCAGGGCGATGAAGATTCAGCGGGTGCAGGCATTCGCATCAACGGCACCCTGGTGCGGCCGGGCGAGTCCTATGGGGAAATAACCCGGATCACGTCGCTCGACCCCGCGCCGATTTCCGGTCTGTCAGAGCGCGTGAACGGGCTGACCCTGCCGCGTATCTCTGCTGAGGGCCGGGCACCATCAGACGTGTACGCGCGCCCCTTTGCCAATCCGGGCAACCAGCCGGTTGTCGCGCTCGTCATCGGCGGACTCGGCATCAATGCCACACATACGAAAGCCGCGATCAACGAGCTCCCGCCTGAAGTGACTTTGTCTTTCGCGCCGGACGCCGGGAACCTCCAATATTGGGTCAATCAAGCGCGCGAGAAGGGTCATGAAGTCCTGATCGAAGTGCCGATGGAGGCATTTGAGTACGGGCGTATGAAGATGCACCCGCAGACGCTGTTGGCAAATGATGATGGTACGCGAAACATTCCGCGGCTTGAGCGTTTGCTCAGCCGTGCAAGCGGCTATTTCGGCATTATCAACTATCAGGGTGCCAAGTTTGCAGAAGACGCAGGCGCGGTGAACTCGGTTCTGGACATTCTCAAGGATCGCGGTGTCGCGCTGATAGAAGATGGCAGCTTCTCTGGTGGTGCATTTGACACGGCAGCTGGCCAGACGAATCTGAAATATGCGCGTGCAGCCAGCACGATCGACGCCAAAATGAACGCGGATGATATCCGCAATGAGTTGCTTGGTCTGGAAACACTGGCCAAGGAAAGCGGCGGTTCGATGGGGGCAGGGTATGCCTACCCGCTAACCATCGAGATCGCGAAGGATTGGACGAAGGATCTGCAGACTCGCGGCGTTCTTCTTGCCCCTGTCTCCGCGCTGACCGCTGAAAAGTCTGCAGAAAATGACGCGTTGCAGCCGGTGAAGACTGGAAGCTTGATGCAGGCTCCGCTAAACCCTGAAGGGTGAGCGTAACAATACCTGATCCAGACCTGTATCGGCCGAATGTCGGCCTCGCCGTGTTTTCAAAGGCGGGGCATGTTTTCATTGGCCGCAGGATAAATGGCCGTGGGGCCTTCCAATGGCAGATGCCGCAGGGCGGGATCGACAAGGGCGAAACACCGCTTGTTGGGGCGCTACGAGAACTCGAAGAAGAAGTCGGAATTCCCGACAAGCTCGTAGACGTTCTCGAAGAGACATCCGACTGGCTTTACTATGACTTTCCACATGACGTGAAAAAGCGCCTGCCGGGGCCCTATATCGGGCAGCGGCAGAAATGGTTCGCGTTGCGCTTCAAGGGCTCTGACAGTGATGTGCGCCTGGACCGGCACACGCCGGAATTTGATGCATGGCGCTGGGCACGTCTTGAGGAAGTTCCGTCCATGGTCGTACCCTTCAAGCGGATGGTGTACTCCGAAGTGGCCGAACGGTTTCGGACCTGGTGCGAACCGGTTCCGGGCCACAAGGAAACCCAAGGCTAGAGACCAGCAGACCTGAAGGGCGCCGTGATGACAAAATCCCTGTTGATGATCCATGGTATCGGGTGCGGCGGAGAGGTTTGGGATCGCATGCGGCCCGGCTTTGAGGCGGCTGGCTGGCTCTGCGAAGCGCCAACCCTTTTTCCGGATCGCCGCGTTCCCGAGAACCCGCCTGAATCGCTCGCGGAACTTGGCCTGGATGATTATGTCTCGGCGATGGCTGACAAAGCGCGCGCGATGGCGGAGGAGACGGGTGCGCCGCCCGCGGTAATTGGCCATTCGATGGGCGGCCTCATTGCGCAGTGCCTGGCAGAGGAGGGGCTTGTCAGTCAGGCGGTGTTCCTTACGCCTGCGCAGCCCAAGGATTGCGCTGTGGTGACGCTGTCGGTTGCGTATACTTTCCTGAATATCCTGATCGGACGTGACCGCACCAAGGGGTACAAGATTTGGCAGTCAGGCTTCCGGTATGGCGTGCTCAACAAGGTTGCGCGTCGTCGGCATGCGGAAATCTATGCAAGTGCCCTGTATGACTCGGGCAAGGTTTATGGCGACATATCCGATGGCATTGAGATTGACGAATCCCTGATCAAAATTCCTACACTGACCATCGCGGCAGGAGCTGACCGGGCAACGCCTGCCAAGGGGGTTCGGAAGGTCGGTGAGAAATACGCCAAGAGCCCCGTCGCCGGAGACTTCCTGGAGTACAAGGATAACGCGCACTGGATCGTTGATGAGCCGGGCACGGACAAGGTTGTGGCCGATATTGTCGCTTGGCTGGAGCGGGCTAGGCTTCAAGAGGCCCCATAAAGAAAAGCCTCAACCATCCGGTCAGGGCTTTCCTGTTTCGATGAAGATGCGGCTCAGCCCTTGCCAGCCATGCGCAGGAAGCGGTTGCGCAGGTCTGCATCAGATTTGAACACGCCCGTGAATTGCGTGGTGATCGTGCTGACATCCTTGTGGTGAACGCCGCGCGTGGACATGCATTCGTGGACGGCATCAATCAGGACAGCCGTGCCCATAGGGGCCAGGCTTTCGGTGATCGCATCACAGATTTGCGCTGTCATGGTTTCCTGTGTCTGCAGGCGTTTGGAAAAGATCTCCACGACACGTGCCAGTTTGGAAATACCCACAACGGCTGCCGATGGCATGTAGGCCACGTAAGCCTTGCCGAGGAAAGGCGCCATGTGGTGTTCGCAATGGCTTTCCACGTCAATGCTGCGCAGCATGACGATGTCGTCATAGCCCTGCACGTCTTCAAAGGTGCGTGACAGGTACTTTACCGGGTCTTCGTCATAGCCGGAGAACCATTCCTTGTAGGCATTGACCACGCGTTTTGGCGTATCAAGCAGGCCTTCTCGCTGTGGATCGTCGCCAGCCCATGCAATGAGCGTGCGAACGGCCTCTTCAGCTTCCTGAACGGTGGGGCGCTTCACAGGCTCAGCGCGTGCCTTGTCTTTATTGGGAGTGATGGCGTCCATTGCCATGATTGAAGTTTCCTTCGACTGAGGGACGGGGGTCGAGCCGAGGCTTGGTCTGGGAAAGCGCGTTCATCTTGCTCCCCTGCCCGGACTTAACGCCCGCCCGGAGTTGATACCCTCAGGGCGATATGAGGAACATAAGGGCGTGAATGCCCTGTTTCCAGCCCTTTCTACGGTGACGTTGCGCCAGTGGATGAGTCATTTCTTGGCTTTTTTGTACGTCAATGATACTGGCTCGCGGATGAAAACGATCCGATTTCACCGCTGTTCTGCCTGCTGCTGTTGCTGTTGACGCCTCAACGAGCCATTAGGGCTGGCCATATATTCCCGAAGCCAGCGCATTCCTCAGACTTTCGAAATCGAGCCATAAGACCATGACAATCCGCCTTTATGACACCGCCGCGCGTGAAAAGCGCGTATTCGAGCCGCAGGATCCGGCCCGGGTCACGATGTATGTCTGCGGGCCAACCGTCTACAACTACGCCCATATCGGCAATGCGCGCCCGCCCATCGTATTTGACACGCTGCGGCGTCTGCTGATGCGGGTGTATGGTGAGGATGCCGTCGTCTATGCACGCAACATCACCGACATCGAAGACAAGATCATCAAGGCGAGCCAGGAGAGCGGTCAGCCGATTGCGGAAATCACCCGGAAATTCGCGGACATCTACAATGCTGACACGACGGCGCTGAACGTTCTGCCTCCGAGCATTGAGCCGTGGGCGACGCAGCATGTCGGCGAGATGATCGACATGATCGAAAAGCTTGTTCGCAAGGGCTATGCCTATGTCGGCAAGGAAGGCGTCTGGTTCTCCGTCAAGACCATGTCCGACTATGGCAAGCTGTCAGGTCGCAAGCTGGAAGACAATGAAGCCGGCGCGCGGGTTGCGGTCGATGCGGACAAGCGCGATCCGGCAGATTTTGCCCTCTGGAAGTTCGCCAAGCCCGGCGAGCCGGAAGACGCGATCTGGGATAGCCCGTGGGGCAGGGGACGCCCCGGCTGGCATATCGAATGCTCGGCCATGGCCGCGAAACATCTTGGCAAGACGATCGACATTCATGGCGGCGGGATTGATTTGCAATTCCCTCATCATGAGAACGAGATCGCCCAATCCGAATGTGCGCATGGCGAGGTCATGGCGAATTACTGGTTGCACAATGGCTTCCTTGATATGGGCGGCGAGAAGATGTCGAAGTCTCTCGGCAATGTCGTCCTGGTTCATAACCTGCTCCAGAAATGGCCGGGCGAGGTGCTGCGCTTTGCAATGTTGAGCGGGCATTATCGCGCGCCCCTGGACTGGACCGAAGACCTGCTGAAACAGGCAAAGACGACACTCGACCGCATCTATGGCGCACTTCGCCGGGTCTGGGCCGCTGAAGGCGGAGAGATCGATGACCGCGGCGTGTTTGATGCGCTGTGTGATGACTTGAATACGCCGGAGGCGTTGGCGTCCCTTTCCCGTCTGGCAGGGGAAGCGAACACCGCTGCCGACAAAGGCGATGTTGACGCCATGGCGACAGCGCGCGCCAACCTGCTGGATGCAGGGGCGTTTCTCGGCCTGCTGACGATGACGCCGACAAGCTGGGAACAGGGCGGCGATGATGACGACAAGGCGCGAATTGATGCGCTTGTTCAGGCCCGGATTGATGCTCGCGCGGCAAAGGATTGGGCAGAGGCAGATCGCATTCGCGATGAACTTGCTGCCGAAGGTATCGAGATCATGGATGGGGCAGGCGGCTCGACCTGGAGACGGACCTGACAGCGTTGCCCATGACGGAAGCTTTATTTGACCTTAAGCGCGCCGTTCGGTCTGGTGCGGACCGGGCCTGAGCGTCCCGATTTCAATGCAAGACACACTTCGCCGCCTGATGGGCCTTTGGGTCATCATCAGGCGGCTTTTTTCGTCACAGCTGCAATAGCTTGCAAGAGGGGCGACCCAGAGCCATGTTCCGGGTGATGAGCGAGCTATATCATAACCGCGTCCTGGAACTGGCAGCAGGCATCCCGCATGTTGGCGATCTGGAGTCGCCGGACGGGTCCGTGCTGAAAGTGTCCCGCGTGTGCGGATCGACCGTGAAAGTGGACCTGACACTGGACGAGGCAGGCGAGCGCGTGACTGCGATTGCTGTAGATCCCAAGGCGTGCGCGCTGGGGCAAGCCGCGACATCGATCCTAGCCGAACATGCCGTTGGCGCGACGATTGAAGAAATCATCGCGGCGCGCGATGCGCTGAAAGACATGTTGAAGGACAATGGCCCCCCACCGGAAGGCCGGTTCTGGGAGCTGCGCCATCTTGAGCCCGTGGCGGACTATCCACCGCGGCACACATCGACCCTGCTGGCATTTGAGGCGGCTGTCGCGGCCATCGATGAGGCGCTCGCCAGTCGCGGATCGTCGCGAGCGGCAGTGAATTGAGATGGCCGGGCTGAGGCGGCACGCGGCGGAGAGCTTGCTTTGGCTCTACAAACACGGGCCGAGCCAGGTTTTCTATGCCTTCGGCGCACGTTGCCAGCACACACCGACTTGCAGCGAATATGGCGCTGAATGTGTTGCGCGCTTCGGTTGGTGGCCGGGCATCTGGATGGCGCTGGCGCGTTTTATCCGGTGCAGGCCCGGGGGAAGTCTTGGAAGAGATCCTGTGCCCGAATCCCTACCGAAAGCGCCGTTCTGGCAGCCTTGGCGATATGGCGAATGGTCAGCCGGGAAGGTGATGGCGCGAATTGAAAACCGGAACGCGTCGTGCCATATAAATTGCAATGAGTGATATTCGTTGCCTTTTCGGCCCTGTTGGCCTGACCACACGAACTCGCCGGGGTGCCTGACGCGCCCTTGGCCGCGCTGCTGCGCGCCCGCATCACGCACCCGTAAAAAGCCTGAAATGAACCCCGGCCTCTGGCTCCGGCCTGCCAGACTGCACGTTCAATGTGTATGGGGTGGGAAATCTGGTGAAGTCGCGTTAAGCAGTCGCCGGATAAAGGGCCAGACCGGAACCGAATTTGCCGCGCTGCCCGCAGCGCCGATATGCACGAAAAGACTGAACCATGATCAAAGTTTCCCTGCCAGACGGCTCCGTTCGAGAATATGAAGACGGTGCGTCTCCGTTCGATGTCGCCAAATCCATTTCCAACTCCCTTGCCAAGAAAGCGCTCGCCGCGCGTGTTGATGGCGAACTGAGGGATCTGATGCGCCCGCTTGAGGGGGATGCCAGCATTGAGATCGTCACGGCGAATGATGCCGATGGCCTTGAACTGATCCGCCATGACGCGGCGCATGTGCTCGCCCAGGCGGTGCAGGAACTCTATCCCGATGCACAGGTCACGATCGGACCGGTGATCGATGATGGCTTTTATTACGACTTCGCCCGCGAGGAGCCTTTCTCAACGGAAGACTTCGAAAAGATCGAGAAGAAGATGCGCGAGATTGTCGATGCAGACTATCCGATCATCCGCGAAGTCTGGGCGAAGGAAGATGCCATCGAGACGTTCAAGAAGATCGGCGAAGACTACAAGGCTCAGATCATCGACGACATCATCCCGCCGGGCGAACCGATCACGGTCTACAAGCAGGGTGAGTGGTTCGATCTGTGCCGGGGGCCGCATCTGCCATCGACGGGCAAATTGCCAAAAGCCTTCAAACTGATGAAGTTGGCGGGTGCGTACTGGCGCGGGGACTCGAAGAACGAGATGCTGCAGCGCATGTACGGCACGGCCTGGGCGAACGAGAAAGACCTGAAAGCCCATCTCACGCGTCTGGAAGAGGCCGAGAAGCGCGACCACCGCAAGCTGGCCACGCAGCTGGACCTGTTCCATCTCGATGGCCTCGCTGCGGCGGGCTCCATCTTCTGGCATCCGAAAGGATATCAGATTTGGCGTCAGATTGAATCCTACATGCGTCGCCGCCTCGATGCGGCAGGCTATGAAGAGATCAAGACGCCGCAGCTGATGGACTCCGTTCAGTGGGAGAAATCCGGTCACTGGGGCAAGTATCGCGAGAACATGTTCATCGTTCCGGATTTCATTCCGGAAGGGGATGAAGGCGTTGAAATCTCCGTGCCGGAAGATGCCAAGCTGATGGCGCTGAAGCCAATGAACTGCCCGGCGCATGTCGAAGTGTTCAAGCAGGGCCAGAAATCCTATCGTGACCTGCCGCTTCGCCTTGCAGAATTCGGATGCTGTCACCGCAACGAGCCGCATGGCGCGCTGCACGGCATCATGCGCGTTCGTCAGTTCACGCAGGACGATGCGCATATCTTCTGCCGTGAGGACCAGATCGTCGAGGAGTCGATCAAGTTCTGTCGCCTCTTGGAAAGTGTTTATCGTGACTTCGGCTTTGAAGACATTGCGGTGAAACTGTCCACGCGTCCGGATGTGCGTGCCGGCAGTGACGAGACGTGGGACCGGGCCGAGAAAGGCCTTCAGGAGGCGGTCGATGCGGCGGGCCTGCCATGTGAGATCATGCCGGGCGAGGGGGCATTCTATGGTCCGAAGCTGGAATTCCAGCTGACGGATGCGATTGGCCGCGTCTGGCAGTGTGGTACGCTGCAGCTTGACTATGTGCTGCCTGAGCGTCTCGGCGCAGAGTACACAGCGCCGGATGGATCGAAACAGCGCCCCGTCATGCTGCATCGCGCGATCCTGGGATCGATGGAGCGGTTCATCGGTATCCTGATCGAAGAATTCTCAGGCGCGTTCCCGCTCTGGCTGTCGCCAGTGCAGGTCGTGGTTGCCGCCATCACGGACGCGGCCAACGATTATGCCGAAGAGGCCGCCGAGGCGCTGCGGAAGGCCGGGCTGCGTGTCGAGACGGATCTTCGCAATGAGAAGATCAACTACAAGGTCCGTGAGCACTCCGTTCAGAAGGTCCCGATCATCGCGGTCGTCGGCGGACGCGAAGCGGAAGATCGTACGCTCGCGCTTCGCCGCTTGGGCAGCAATGGTCAGCAGATGATCTCTCTGGATGACGCATGTGTAGACCTCGCGCAGGAAGCGCTGGCGCCTGACCTGAAGGTCAGCAGCGCCGAATAGACGGGTGACAGGCCGGGCAGATCAGGAAAAGATGCGTGACATGAGTTACGCACCTTTTCTTGCCGCTGCATTCCTGTTGTGGCCGATTACCAGCATGGCGGGCACGCAGGGCAATCCACTCTTGCTTGGTCTTGCGGCTGTTCCTGTACTGTTTATTGCACGACCCGGAATTCGGCCGAAGGCGTATGTCCTGGCGGCACTCGCATTCATTGCCTGGGCCGTGATCACCGAATTCTGGTCTCCCGGGTCGAGAGGAATCATCAGCGGCAGTATCTTCGGAGGTGACCTGGCGATTCGGTCAGCCGGATTGCGTCTCGCACTCGTCCTAGCATTCGCAGTTTTACTGGTGGGCGGTCTGCTTAAAATTCAGGAGGGGCGCGCTCAGGTTTCATCCCGTATCATGCTGGGAAGCGTTTCGATTCACGGTGTCATGGTCTGGCTCAGCCCTTTCCTGGCGGCATCTGTCATTCCGTTTTTCTATGATCACGATCCTGCGCAGTATCCGAGTGGGTTCCAGAATCTGGACCGGGGCGCCAATGCGTTCGCACTCGTGTTGCCCATACTCGCTGCGTATCTGGGAACGCGGGCGGGTCTGGCCTGGAAGGTGCTCGCGCTTGTCGCTGTTTTGGCGAGCGTCGCCAGTTTTGCCTTGCTCGGAGTATCCGCTGCCATGTTTGGCGCGATCTTGATGTTGGTCGCATTTCTGGTGGTGCGCGTGTTCCCGAAATATGGATTGCGCGGCTTGTTCACCTTCGCCGCTGCCTATCTCCTGAGTGCACCGCTCTTGATCGGCGGATTGCTGGGCTTGGTAAAGGCAGCCGGGATCAATCTGCCGGGCTCCTTCCAGTCGCGCGCCTGGTCTTGGGAGGTTGTGATCGGAAAGATCGGAGAGGCGCCGCTGCAGGGGCATGGAATTGAGGCCTCGAAAACGTGGCAGGAGACCTATGCGGAGTATCCTGACTGGATGGCGCAGCTGCCGGACTTCTGGGCCTATTATCCCGTCGTGCCCGGACACCCTCACAATATGGCCTTGCAGATATGGGCGGAGACCGGATTGATCGGTGCGGCGCTTGCATCGCTGGCAATCCTGCTTCTTGGATGGACACTTCCCCTGGGCGACAGGTTGAGGGTTGATGTGCGCTATGCGACGGCGGGAATGCTCGCAGCGGCGCTGTGTCTTTTCAGCTTCTCCTACAGTGTCTGGAACGAAGCGTTCTGGGCGACTCTGGCGCTGGCCGTCGGCGCGCTCTTTCTTCTGTCACGGCGGGTACGGGATTCGCTTGCATGACCCTTCCAACAATTACGGCGATCGTGGTGAGCTATCACACCGGGCCACGCCTTCACGAATGTCTGTATGCCCTGAAATCCGATCCGGACGTCTCCGAAATTGTTGTCGTGGACAACGGCAACCCAGTTGGTGAGCAGGAGTGGATTGATCAGTTCGAGGCAAAGTCTGACAAGGTTCATCTGGTCAGGGACGGGACCAATCCCGGCTTTGGCGCTGGCGTGAACAAGGGCGCCGCCGGCGCGCTTGGCAAGTTGTTGCTTGTGATCAATCCTGATGCCGTTCTCAGGCGCGGGTCATTGGCGCGCATGGTGGGCGCGATGGACCAGCGCGCTGAACCCGTTCTGGTTGGCGGCAAGATATTCGATATTCATGGCCGGGAGGAACGCGGTGGCCGGCGCAATACGCTGACGCTTGCCCGTGCGATGGGGTTTGGGAAATGGACGTTGGAAAACGACCCGCCTCCAAGAGAATCCATCGAAGTCGGGGCGGTTTCCGGTGCGTTCTTCATGATCGACCGTCAGGCATTTCGCAGCATGGGGGGCTTCGATGAAGACTATTTCCTGCATGTCGAAGACGTTGATCTGTGTCGCCGTGTGATCGAGATGGGCGGAAGCGTTGTGTATCAACCGCATGCAAGCGCGCTGCATTATGGTTCGACTTCGGATGTTCCATCTGATGCGGTTCTCGAACACAAGGCGCAGAGCCTGTCCCGCTATTTCCGCAAGTTTGCCAGGAGCCGGAGCGAGCGCTGGCTTGTGGCGATCCTGTCTCCGTTGATGAAACAAGCGCTCAAAATGCGTGGCTAGATGACCGGGCGCCACTGGTCTGGTGCGAGTTCGAAGCCTCCGAAATGAAAAGCGGGTGCGACGATGCAGGAAACAAGCGTCCACGCGCCAAGGGTTTCTGCGGTCTGCCAATAGTTTGCCGGAACGATTCCCTGAGGGGAGTGGCCAGCGCGCAAATCCGGACCGAGGGTCATGGCGCGTGCCCCTTGTCCATCGGGTGGTGACAGGGTCAGGGACAGCGGACCGCCTGCATGCCACAGCCAGAATTCGTCTGCATCAACCCGATGCCACGCAGAGACTTCATCTGCCTGCAGCAGGAAATAGATCATTGTTGATGCAGCACGTTCCCCATTTAGGGCAGGGGCGCGATACGTTTCGCTGTAATGACCGCCTTCCGGATGCTTCCTCAGGCCCAGCATTCGAATGATCTCGTTTGCGCCGAGGTCGCCGGAAATGGCGGGCATCAGAAGCGGTCCTTTCGGGTCCGGATCTCCGCAAAGGTGTCAACTGTATTGCCCGGATGGCCCATGGCGCTTTGCAGCGCGGGATCATCGGCGCGCAGGAATGGATTTGTCGCAAGTTCCTTGTCGAGCCGAGTCGGTACAGTCGGCAGGTCGCGTGACCGGCGATCATCGATCCATCGAATATAGTCCGCCAGATCGGTATTGTCCGGATCGATGGTCTCTGCGAACCGGGCATTTGCCTGAGTGTATTCATGTGCGCAGTACAATTGCGTCTCTGGCGGCAGGGATTTCAGCTTGGACAGGCTGTCCCACATCATTTCCATCGTCCCTTCGAACACGCGGCCACAGCCAAGTGCGAAAACGGAATCGCCGACAAAGGCAGTGTTCTGCTCTGCAAAGTGAAACGCGATATGTCCAAGTGTGTGGCCGGGCACATCCAGAACGACTGCTGTCGCGCGGCCAAGCTCAACGCGGTCGCCTTCCGACAATTGCACATCGATACCGGGAATTTTCCCGGCTTCGCCGGCGGGTCCGTAAATCGTGCAGTCGGTTGCGTCCTTGATCTTCAGATTGCCGCCGGCATGGTCCGGATGCCAATGCGTGTTCAGGATGTGGCTGATTGACCAGCCCATTCGATCCGCTTCTGCCAGGTATTTGTCGGCATCGGGCGTGTCGATTGCGGCGGTTTGTCCTGACCAGGCTTCATGCACGAGATAGCCGTAATTATCGTTCAGGCAGGGAAATTTGTGTATGTCGAGGGTGATCTTCGTCATCAGTGTCTCCAGCAGACCAGACTAGCACAGGGCCGTTCATGCGTCAGGATGCCGTCACTTTGCAACGTTTCTATGCGTCCGCCCTCGGTTTGGCGGCGGCGAGGATACTATCGGGCAAGCTGACTGACCTCTGGGGAGATGCGAGAGGACTGTCGCTACTCGGGCTTGGATACGCCATTCCGGTGCTGGAGGCTTTCGGAGGAACGCCCAGCCGCAGCGTTGCGGGGGTTCCGCTCGATCATGGGCCTGTGAATTGGAACCCGTTCGGCAGGGGAAATGCCACGGTTTCAGTCGGTGATGAACGGTTGCCTTTCCCGGATGGCATGTTCGATCGCGTCATTGTGCTCCATGGATTGGAGGAGTCCGGCAATCCGCGCGCCTATCTGCGTGAGATCTGGCGCGTCACCGCCCCTGAAGGGCGTATCGTGCTGGCGGCGTCCAATCGGTCGGGTCTCTGGTCGCGTGCGACGCGGACGCCTTTCGGACAGGGCAGGCCGTGGACCAGGGCGCAGTTGATGAATTTGCTGTCCATCGGCCTGTTTCAGGTTACCGCCTCCAGCAGCGCGCTTTACATGCCGCCTGTGGCCACGCCGCTGGTCACGACCGCCGCAGAAGGTTGGGAAGTGATGGGGCGAATGCTTGCGCCGGGGCTGGGCGGTGTGGTGCTCGTGGAGGCCGTAAAGCGCCTTTATGCCTCTCCAGGAGGCGGTGCGGAGGCACCTGTGACCGGAAAAGTGCGTTTGACGCGGCCTGCGACAACCAATGGTCGCGAAAGACATTGACGCCCCAACCGGGCGCTCTGTACTTTAGAAAGACCTAATAGGCATTACAGATCAAAGGATTGAGCGCCATGAAACTCGTAACCGCCATCTTCAAACCAAGCCGGCTGGATGCGGTCATCGATGCGCTGTCCGAAGCGGGCGCAACCGGTCTGACCGTCTCCGAAGTGCGTGGCTATGGTCGCCAGTTGGGCAAGACGGAAGTCTATCGCGGCGCTGAGTATGAAGTGCGCCTGCTGCCAAAGGTGAAAGTGGAGGTCGCATGTCCCGCTGCATCTGCTGAACGCTATGCAGAGGCGATCACGCAGGCGGCGAATACCGGCACGATCGGCGACGGCAAGATCTTCATCTACGATCTCGACAGCATCATCCGGATTCGTACCGGCGAGCGCGATGAACAGGCTGTTTCCGGCTAGTCTTCGCTGCCGGGTTTGAAGCTTGCCTCTTCAGCGCCGTGATGGAGCTGGAGGTTCAGCAGCACACCTTTCGCGACCGGGAGCAACCAGAGCGACAGTCCCACAACGGCTGCACACAGCACGATGAACGCAATGATCATCGGCACCAATGGCAATGGGCTCATCGGCAGCAGGAACAGGAATGGTGCGAGCAGCAACAGCACGCCAAACCCGACGAAAAAGGCGGGTCCGTCCGCCGTATCGGCTGATGACATGTCCCGCCCGCAAACCGGGCATGTCTCGTGCAGTTTGAGGTAGGAGCTGTACAGCTTGCCCTCACCACACTGGCCGCAGCGTTGTCGAATTCCGGAAAGGATGGGGGAGGGTTGGCTCATCTGTCGATACCTTTGCTCGGTGTCGTATCGCGTTGCTTCGTGTCGTCATTTGTCGCGATATGTTGCGTTCTGTCGATCAAATGTAAGTGTGATGTCGCGGCTGTCATCTGCGGTAGATGGTTGCAGGGACATCAGACCTTGACCAATCGCGCCGCATTCCGCACCAGAGCGAGCGAAATCTGACTGCAGGAACTCCATGACCAACCCCGTCTTTGAAAAGATCGCCATCATCGGCGCCGGCCTGATCGGCGCGTCCATTGCCCGGGCGACCCGCGCCTATGGGGCAGCGGAGACGGTCAGCCTGTATGACGCCGATCTGGATGTGCGCCAGCGTGCGGCCGCGATTGATCTCGGCAAAATCGCAGACGATCTGGCAACAGCGGTCGCGGATGCCGATTGCGTTATCCTGTGTGTGCCGGTTGGCGCGCTGAAAGCCGTTGCCGCTGAAACCGTTCCGCTGATGAAAGCCGGCGCGACCCTTACAGATGTCGGCTCGGTGAAGGGGCAAGCGGCAGACGCCTTGGCGGCGGCGGCGGATGGGCGCGTTCACATCATTCCCGGCCACCCGATTGCAGGTACTGAGCAATCCGGGCCGGAAGCGGGCTTTGAGACCCTGTTCCGGAATGCCTGGCATATTCTGACACCTCTCAAGGTAGACGGCGAGGAGTATGCCGAGGCGGTGTCTCGCCTCGAATCCTTCTGGACGCAGCTTGGCGCGACGGTCGAGACGATGGATGCCGCGCGGCATGACCGCGTTCTGGCGATCACGTCTCACCTGCCGCATCTGATTGCCTTCAACATCGTGGCGACAGCCTTCGACATGGAGACGGTAGAGCAGGGCGAAGTGGTGAAATACTCCGCCGGTGGTTTTCGGGATTTCACGCGTATTGCTGCCTCCGACCCGGTCATGTGGCGCGATGTGTTCCTCAACAACAAGGATGCCGTGTTGGAGTGTCTGGGCCGATTTTCTGAAGACCTGGCCGCGCTGCAACGGGCCATTCGCTGGGGCGACGGCGAGACGCTGTTCAATGAATTCACGCGGGCGCGCTCAATCCGGAAAGCCATCATTGATGCCGGCCAGGATTCCGGCGCGGTGAACTTCGGGCGCAACCAGCGCAAGGGAGACGGGGATGAAAAAGCTTGAGCTGACCGAAGAACGCCGCGTGACCTTGCGCGGGCATTTGCAGACCCTGTTTGCCACTGAGTTCAACGAACGGCTGAGCGATTTCCGCGCCGACGACATTATTGACCTGATGATCAAAACCCTTGGCCCGGCTGTCTACAATCAGGCCGTGGCCGATGTTCGGGCGCATCTGCAGGGAAAGCTGGACGATCTGGACGGTGAAGTCTGGGTCGAAGACAGCCACTGACACAGGTTTCACGCGCTTGTGTGTAGTGCGCGACTGAACCATGCGGCATGGTCCCGCGTATGAGACGCATGACCCAAACGCTTTCCCGCCGCGCGTTGCTCCTCACCGGGGCCGCCTCGCTAGGCCTTGCCGCCTGTTCCATCAATTCGACCTCTGAAGCGGCGGATGCCGAGAACGAGAACAATGAGGATCGCTATGCGGACTCAAAATGGCGGCAGCTGACCGAAGATGACTGGAAAGCGCGCCTCAGCGCGGCGGCCTATGGCGTGATGCGCAAGGAAGGCACGGAGCGACCGTTCACGTCTGACCTGAACAATGAGGCCCGAACCGGCACTTATCATTGTGCGGGCTGTGACCTGCCGCTGTTTTCATCGGATACAAAGTTTGATTCCGGCACAGGCTGGCCGAGCTTCTTCGATGTGTTACCCGGCGCAATGGGGACCAAGCCTGACCGCAAACTGATCTATGTGCGGACAGAATATCACTGCGCCAGATGCCTCAGTCATCAGGGCCATGTCTTCGAGGATGGCCCGGCGCCGACCGGCCTGAGATATTGCAACAATGGCGTTGCGCTGACCTTCAGACCGGCCTGACCGAAACCTATTCGATGATTTCCATGCCTTCGGGAATGATGAAAGGCGCGGTGGCCACCTCGACGCCCCCGGTTTCGATCACTTCGCCCGGCCCGCCTTCGCGGCGCTCATAGGCCTCTGCAAGAGACAGATAGGGCGGGACATGGATCCAGCCTGAATTCGCATCATTCTGCGTGATCTCGAAGTGCAGGTGGAACGTGGTCGGAGTGCCTCCAAAATCGTTGGAGACATATCCAATGTGCTGGCCTGCGGTGACGGGATCACCGGCCTTCACCTCCAGTTTGCTCATGTTCATGTGCATGTATTTGTAGATCCGGCCGCCCGCGCGCAGATTCACGCTATAGGTGCCGACATGCGAGATGATGCCGTCCTCCACAGCGACCACCTTGTGCAGGGCACGGTCCGCCGCTGATGTGCGGCGCAGCGTATTGCAATCCGCCGCTGTGCCGACACGAATGTCCTGCCCCTGATGAACCTTTGGAAGAGGGCAGTAGGGAGAGGTGCGATTGGCCGAGCGGACTTCGCAGAAATTATCTCGCCACGGATAAGTGTAGTTGCGCGCATCGCATTGGTCGCCGCCCGCAACGCCGCCGCCAAAGCTGAACACTTGTGACTGAAGATAGGCCGGCGCATCCGCAATCGGGAAGACGATGTCGGGCGCATAGGCAATCTGGTCAGGCGCGCCCTGACCGGAGCCTGGCAGCAGTGCGCCGGCTTCGAAATAGCTGAAAGTGGGCTCGACAGGGTCCGGAAGGCTGGCTGTGTCGTCGCCACCATCATTCGCTGGCGTATCCGTATCGCCCGGCGTGTCCGGAGCCTGGGTGTCATCTGAGCCTGCATCGTCATCAGATGGGGGATTGGTGTCGGTATCGTCGCCAGCGTCCAGATCAGTGTCGATGTCTGTGTCCGGAACGGTGTCTGTGTCGTCAGGATTGTTTGTATCCGCATCCGGCTCGCCGTCGGTGGTGTCGTCCGCGGCGGGCGTGTCGGCGTCGTCTGCGGGTGCATCTGCGTCTGTATCAGTTGCCGCATCCGTATCGTCAGGAAGGTCGTCGCTTCCATCGTCCGGCTCTGCCGGATCATCCGTTACGGCATCAGTGGGCATATCCGGCCCGGCATCTACATCGCCGTCATCTGTGCCGGTGTCTCCACCCGTACCGTATGGATCATCCACGGGGGCAGAGGGCGGTGGCGGCCCCGGTGCGCCCGGCGGAACAGCCGGGCCTGTGTCCGGCGTTTCCGGGCTTGGCCCGCCATCCCCCGGAAATCTCACAAAGTCGCATGCGGCGAGCATCAGAGCGGTGCTCGCCAGTAGCAGCAATCTCGTTGGTTTCATCAACGCGTCCCCGCAATTACCAGCTTGTTGGTGACCTCCAGAGCTTCCTGCTCGGAGATACACTCGGCTTCACTTGTTGGCAGCGCCTTACACTCGAACTCGACGAGATAGTCAGCGCCATAACGTGAGAAGGAAACCTGGGCGCCGGTCATTGTAGACGTATAGGTCAGCACCGGTTCGGCCTCGTCTTCCGGGCGCGCATCGGCGCCAATCACTTCATTTGTTCCGTTTACGACGATGTCATAGTCGATGCCGGGATAGGCCGCGAAATAGCCATCGCTCATGGGCTGGAAGCGCACACCGCCCTCAGCGCCCTGAGGCACGACGATGCCGGTCGGCAGCAGGACCGGAACGGGCGGGGCGTTGCTGCCGGACGCGACCTGGAATCCGGTTTCGCTGTCTCCACTGGAGCGCGCGGCCATGTCGGCGCGGGCGGCTTCCCAGTCAATCGTAGCCGTGCTGGCCGTCATCACCGGGCGTTCCGCTTCGGTAGGCATCTCGACCTGCGCTTCTTCCTCGGGGGCAGGGGGTTCAGTGATTTCGACCGGGTCAGGCTCATCGGGGGATCTCGCGATCAGAAAATCGCAGGCCGTCAGGGAAACGGCGCATGCGGAAGCGAGCAGGATCGTGCGGGTAGCAGTCATTTGCGTTTGTCCTCTCCGGGATGGGCAACAAAGTCCGGGTCTGCATAGGCAACCCCGTCGATCGACAGAATCCTTGTGCGGATTTCCTCGATCCGGCCGCGCGTGGCATCGACGCCGGCGGGCAGCGTGTAGGCAAGGCTGATCTCTCCGGAATAGCTCGCGCCGACGAGCTTGAACTCCTTCAGCGCCGGAATGTCTGCAGCGAGATCATCAAAGGCGTCCAGCGCCGTGTCGCGGTCGCGCTTGTAGTTGCGGCAGATCGTGTCGATCTCCGGCCGCCCTTTGAGGCGAACGATGAAGGTAACCTCTGCGGGGCCAGATGCTGCCGGGGCGTCTTTGGATGTGGAGGCCGCCTGAACCTGTTCCACGCCGATACTTCCGATTGGGGGGCGGGGATCCGTCTTTGGCGCCTCTACGGGCGAGACGACACTGCCCTGCTGGATGGCGGGTTGCGGCGTATCCGGATCATCATTTGCTACGAAGACCAGGCCCACCGCGCTCCCCAACAGGGCGATTCCGGCAATGCCAAGGGGGCCGCCGACATGTATGGGGGAGGGGCGGCGCTTTGACATTACTCGCCGCCGCTACTCATCTTTTCCGGCACCAGCGCCAGGTCCAACAGGCCCTGACCGCACGGGCGTGAACACATGCCCTCGCTGCCTTCAATCGGCGTGGTGCCCGGATAGAGCGCGCAGGAGCCGGAGCATTGTTGCGCAGAGCGGGGCGACACAGCCGCCAGCAGGGTCGCCTTCAACTCGTCCGGCGTCGCGTCCGGGTCGCGGGCCTTTAACAGGGCGAGCGCGGCAGAGACATGCGGCGCTGCCATCGATGTGCCCTGTTCGAAGGCGTAGTAGCAATCTTCAACAGCGTCGCCCGTCAGCGGGTCATAGCAATTGGTTGCGGCCTTGGTGGACAGCACGCCGTCCGGGCGACCATCGCCATTGTCATCACGCGTCAGATCCCCACCCGGTGCCAGAATGTCGACTTCCGGACCAAAGTTCGAATAGGGCGCGATCACGCCGCGGGCATCGCCTGCCGCCACTGTGATGACGTTGGCGCAGCCGCCGGGCGCGTAGTATTGCGTGGCGACACGGGCATTGCCCGCAGCGGACACGACGATCACGCCGCGTTCCGTGACGGAGTCGATGGCGTCTTGCAGAGAGGCCGGGCAGAATTCGAACAGGCCGATGGACAGGTTGATCACGTCCGCCGGATTATCGTTCCAGATCTCGTTGCCTTCTTCATCTTCGGCCGGGATCAGCCCGCCCGCCCAGCGGATGGCATCATTGATGTCAGACAGTCGACCGCCGCATTTGCCGAGGGCACGAACGGGAACGATCTTCACATTCCACGCACCGCCCGCAACGCCGGAGGCATTGTTGGTGGCTGCGGCGCCGATCGTGCCGGCCACATGCGTGCCGTGGAACGTGTCAGCGGCATAGGGCACAGACGGGTCACACAGATCGCCGGGGTCATTCGGGTCGCTGTCACGGCCATCGCCATCATTGCCCATGCGCGGATCGGATACCATGTCCCAGCCCGGCGCGATGTTCGGGGAATCCTTGATGTCGGGGTGTTCCAGCTGCAGGCCGGTATCCACCACCGCGACGACGACGTCTTCAGAGCCTTCCGTTCCCTGACGGGTCCAGAAATCCTGGAAGCTTGAACCGCCAATGGATTCGCCTTCGCCGGAGCCATTGTTCTGGAAGTGCCACTGCAAATCCCAGAGCGGATCATTCGGCGTGATGGAGGCATCGGTGATGACATCTGGCGTCACGCCCGTGCCGGTCGTCGGTGTATCCGGTGTGGGTTTGCGGGCGAACTGGTTCTCGAAAATATAGTCTTTCTCGACATATTCGAATTGTCCGGACTCGCGCAGATCCTTCACGATGCATTCTGTGGCCAGGACCGGGCTCGACTGTACCTGCATCATGTCCGGATTGTCGGGGCACTCCAGCTTGGCATCGACCGCGAGGAAATTCTGCAGCGCGCTGCGCGGGGCACGCTCAGGCGTGAACTGGGTCGGGCTCGCGCCATCCTCGCCAATCTGGATGACCATCTGGCCCTCGCGCGACAGGGCAACTTCGCCGCCCATGCCATATTTTGACAATGTGTCGAGCATGACGGAGTTGGCATCACGCTGCGCGGTGATTGCATCGCGGCTGATGACGGAGCGGCGCGCCAGTTTGCGGGCAGCCTTCTGCTCGATCACCGGAGCGGATTCCAGCGAGCGAGTGTTCAGGGAACGGGTACGCTTGACCGGGGCTGGCTCGTTCGCGGCGGCTTGCTCCAGTTCGCGGGAAGCTTCCTCGATCTTCTGAAGGGTTTGCTCTCTGGCCGCGGGGTCCAGCTTGATTTTCGGCATCACGCGTGCGGGCTGTACCGTCAGGCTGCGTGTGGTGGAGGGCGCTGCGGGTGCGGGCGCTGTGATGGCGTCCATGTCTGCGTCCGGCGCGCTTTCCAGCGCGACCTCTTCCTCGGCGACCTCCTCAAGCGCTTCCGGGTCTTCCAGGAACAATGCGTCGTCTTCGACAACTGCCATCGCCTCGGCGGGCGGAATGTTTTTTGGTTTTGCGATGATGGAGCCAATGGCGAACATCGAGCTGGCGCTGGCCGTTTCGAAATTCATGTCGTTGCGCACTGTGCCGGCGATTGCGCGATCTGCGACGTCGACGGCTTCCAGTGCGTTTGGTGACGATGGCTCGACAATGGTCCGTCCGCTCAGCTGATCCAGGGTCGAATCGGCCAGATCGCGGGCGCGTTCGAGACGCAAATCCTGTTGGTCGCAGGATGACAGGGCGAGCAGGCCCGCCATGGCTGTGCCGAGTGCCAGACCGGCTGGCTTAGACATCAATTTCCGCAGCATGTGAGATATCCCCGTGCGTTTCCCAAGATACTCCCAGCCTCTTAAGTTAACCCTTTAGCAAGATTATGACGAGGGTGGGGCATTGTCCAACCATAACCCGCTTCCGTGCTGAAGGTCGTGTTGGAATTCGGTTGCCTGCCTGTCCCAACGGCACGCCCGTCATGATGCTGGACATTTTCCGATGACGGGCCGAAGACAGATGACATGAGCGCAGGGCAAATGATTCCTCCAGACATGTCACGGCCAGACCGACGCGGTGCGTTCTTCCTTTTATTTTTCTCTCTCATGGCAATTGGCGCGGGCAATACGATGCTGATCGCAGCAGTCTTGCCACCGCTCACGCGGGAGATCGGACTGCCGGACTGGATGGCCGGCGCGGTGTTCGGTCTTTCGGCGCTGTGTTGGTCGCTGATGTCTCCATTCTGGGGTGGGCGGTCCAATCGGTGGGGCAGGCGGCCCGTCGCGGCGCTTGGCCTTGCGGGCTATGGCGTCTCCATGCTGCTCCTCTTCCTGACAGGACTGCTCACCCTGACAGGTGTGCTGACGGGCACGTTTCTCATGTTTGCCTGCCTTGCCATGTCGCGGTCCATTTTCGGCCTTATCGGTTCCGGCACGAACCCCGCCGCGCAGGCCTATGTTGCAGACCGGACCAGCCAGGCGGAGCGTCAGTCAGAAATCGCCTTCATCACATCCGGCTTCAGCGTCGGCACAGTGATCGGTCCGGCCTTCGCCGCGGCGCTTGTGGCCACGCTGGGCCTTCTCAGCCCATTGCTGCTGACGGCGATCATCGCATTCACCATGTCGGCCATGATCTGGTTCCGCCTGCCGGAAGATCGCGCACCTGTGACAGATGCCACGCAGATTGAGGAAATACCGGGCGCGCGCGGCCTGTGGCGCTCCGGCCCGGTCTTGCCGTTTCTGATCTTTGCAGTTTGTCTGTCGCTGACGACCGGTGTGCTGACGCAGGTTTTCGTCTTCTCGGTGATGGACAAGCTGGGCGTGTCCGGAAAAGAAGCCGCGCAATTCACCGGGCCTGCCTTCACCGTGGGCGCGCTTGCCGTTCTGCTTGCGCAGCTCGTGCTGATCCCGCGCATGAAGCTGAAGAACAAGACGCTGATGTGGGGCGGGTGCCTGCCCTTGTTGGCGGGGGCCTTGCTGATGGTGTTTGCGCAGGACTATGCCAATCTTATCCTCGCCCAATTCTGCATCGGGCTGGGGCAGGGGCTGGCGCGGCCGGGCTTTTCCAGCGGCGCCTCGCTGGCTGTCTCGCCGCAACTACAAGGCAATGTGGCCGGACTGGTGATCTCGGCGAACGGCATGGGCTTTATCATCACGCCCTTCTTCGGCCTGTTCGTATATGAGTATGTCCATCCCCAGCTGCCCTTCCTGTTCTGCGCAGCCTTGCTGGCCTTCATGATCCTTTATGCGCGGTTCGGGCTGAAGGATGGCGTCGGCGAGCCAGATGAAGACGAGGCCGCCGACGCCCTCTGATCAGTTTGTGCTGGAGGCGACGCCGACAGCCGGGCTGCCCATGACCGCGGACAATGCCTGCTTTGTCGGATAGCCGTCCGCGACCAGACCTTTTGACTTCTGGAAGGCCTGCAGCGCGCCCTTCGTGCGGCGGCCCGGAATGCCGTCGACCACGCCTGCATCAAAGCCGCGTGCGTTCAGCTCGGCCTGCAGGATCTTGATCTCAGCCACGGTCAGCGGAGTCAGATGGGTTGGCCAGGATGCGACCGGGCCGGTCTGGCCTCCCATGGCATCGCCTGACAGGCCAACCGCAAATGCATAGGAATCCGCATTGTTGTAGGTCTTGAAGGCCTTGAAATTGTTGAAGAGCAGGTATTTCGGGCCTTCTGCCCCGGCGGGTAGCCAGAGTTCGGCATAGTTCGCGCCGCCCGTATTGAATGCGCCGCCCCGCGCCGGCACGAGCCCCGCGCCGGACCAGGTTTCCACGCGGCGTTCATTGCCATCGGCCAGGCTGAAATCAAAGCCGGTTGGGGCCAGTACTTCGATGCCCCAGGGCTGGTTCAGCGTATAGCCGGAATTGGCGAGATAATTGGCGGTCGAGGCGAGGGCATCGGCCTCATTTTCCCAGATGTCCTTCTTGCCGTCGCCGTCAAAATCCTCGGCATAGGCAATGAAGGTGGAGGGCATGAATTGCGTGTGACCCATCGCGCCTGCCCACCCGGCGATCAGATCATCTCTGTCTGCATCGCCTTGTTCCAAAATCTTGATGATGGAGAGAAGCTCGCGCTCGGCGAGGCTCTTGCGACGGCCTTCGACAGCCATGTTGGCGAGCACGTTCGGCGCATCGAAATTGCCTTTCACCGCACCAAAGCTTGTTTCCATCCCCCAGATAGCGACGATCGCTTCACGGTCGACATTATAGGCGGCCTCCAGCGCGTCGAAGAGCGCGGGGTTTTCAGCAAGGCGGGAGGCACCGGTGCTGATGCGGCTATTGCTCATCGGGACGCGGAGATAATCCCAGATCGGCTTGGCGAATTCGGCCTGGTCTTCAATCCCGGTCTTGGCAGGCTGGAAGGCGGAGCCCAGCCAGAGTTCCAGAGGCGAGATTCCAGATAGAACCGATTTCACCACATCGCGGTCATGGCCTGCTGCGAGCGCCTTCTCGGAAAAGGCAGCGCGCCAGGCGTCCATACCGGCATGCCCGGAGGATGCGTATGTGATGGGGCCGGTTTCCGGCGCTGGAACGGGCGCAGGGCCTGCGATGGGCGGGGCAGCCTGTCCGGAACTCGTCGCACAGGCAGCGACCAGAGCGGTCATTGCGGCGGCGGCAATAATGTGAGAGCGCTTCAGCGCGATGAGGGCCATTTTTCCAGCTCCTGAAACTGCACGCTCATGACAGCGTGCATCCTTGACTCTTTGCATCGGATTCATTACCCGCTCCGCTTTCCAATTCCTTATGATCCACAGGCTAGGCCCATGAAAGTCCGCTCGTCTCTCAAATCGCTCAAGTCGCGCCACCGCGACTGTAAGATCGTGCGCCGCAAGGGCCGCGTTTACGTCATCAACAAAACCGACCCACGCTTCAAAGCAAAGCAGGGCTGACGTGAACATGAACAGGTAATGAGGCGGCACTATGGCTGCTGATATTGCGCTGTTCGATCTTGGGCATGTGGTTCTCGACTGGGAACCCTCCCGGCTTTACACGAAGATATTTGATACGCCGCAGGAATGTGATGTGTTCCTGTCGGATATCTGCACCATGGCGTGGCATACACGGCATGATGCCGGCGTAAGCTTTGCTGACAATGCGGCTGAGCTGATCCGGCTTCACCCACACTATGAAGCAGAAATCCTCGCCTGGGGGCGGCGATGGATGGAAATGTTCGATGGCTATATGGATGGCACGGCTGAGCTGATCGCACGGCTGGATGCGCGCGGCGTGCCGCTCTATGCCCTGTCGAACATGCCGGCCGATCCGTGGGACGAGATGCTTGAAGCATTCGATGTGCTGCGCCGCTTTCGCCATGTCGTCGTGTCGGGGCAGATCGACATGATCAAGCCGAATGCCGACATCTATCATCACGCGCTGAAGATGATGGACGGGCCTGACCCGGATAAGGTCATATTCATCGACAACAGCCTGCCCAATGTGGAAGCGGCAGACGCGCTGGGCTTTCGGACGCACCATTTCAAGCATGCAGAGGGGCTCGAGCAGGCATTGGTGCAAGAGGGCCTGCTGTGACCGCCAAGAAAGCTTGTCGCGGCGCGTATGCGGCATAATATCGAAACCATGATACGCGCGCTTTTTCTGGCAGTTCTGTTCCTTGCGGGGGCAGCGCATGCTGAACCCAGTGAAGACATGTTCGAAAAATTGCGCGCCGCCCCCAGCGACAGCGAAGCGCATGACGTTGCCATGGACATCTGGGCCTCGTGGATGGAGTCCGGTTCGCCCACTGTGGATGTCATCATGCAGCGGGGCGTGGACGCCCAAACGGGCGGCGATCTTGAAACGGCGCGGGCCCTTTATGATCGCGCCATATTGATCAAGCCGGATTATGCCGAAGCGTGGAACCGCCGGGCGTCACTCTTCTTGATGGACGAGAATTATCCCGAAGCCCTGCGTGACCTGAACGAGACCTTGCGGCTGGAGCCCCGGCATTTCGGTGCGTGGTCTGGTCTCGGCATCATGTTCGAACAGATGGGCTCTCCCAAGAACGCGCTTGAAGCCTATCGGGAGGCCCTGAAAATCTATCCGCGCATGCAGCAGGCGATTGCCGCAGAGAAGCGGCTGTCCAAGATCTCTGAAGGTCAGGGCCTTTGAGGCGCATGATTACGGCCACCGCTCTCGGTCTTTGCGCACTTGGTACGGGCGCGTGCGTGACCAGCGCCGCCTACAAGAACAAGATCGAATCCCAGCATCCGCCGATTGGCGCAGCTGTGCCTGTAAATGGCGAAACGGTGCACGTGATCCAGGAAGGGGAGGCCGGCCCGCCCGTCCTGATGATCCACGGAGCCAGCGCGAATGCGCGCGAGTTTACCTGGACGCTGTCTCCGCGCCTTCGCGACGAGCATCGCATCTTCATGGCTGACCGTCCCGGTCACGGGTATTCAGACCGACCGGATGGCGCACACGACCTCGGCGTACAGGCCGAGCAGATGGCGGGCGTGCTCGATACGCTGGCACCAGGTGAAAAGGCTGTCCTTGTGGGGCATTCCTTCGGCGGTGCAGTCGCCTTGCGGGTCGCATTGGACAGGCCAGAGCTTGTGAAAGGGCTCGTCCTGCTGGCACCGGTCACCCATGATTGGGGCGGCGGTGGTCAGGCCTGGTACAATTCGCTTGCTGCGCCACCGGTGATTGGCCCCATGTTCAGCCAGCTGCCGCCGATTGTTGGCCCCGGCCAGCTCGCCGGGGGGATTACGAGCGTATTCGATCCTGCGCCCGCACCGGATGCGTATTCGGAAAAATCCGCCATCGGATTGCTGTTCCGCCCCAGGAATTTCCGCGCCAATGCACGGGATGTGAAAGCGCTGGAAGACCAGTTGGCGGAACAGTCGAAACGCTATGGAGAGCTGGACCTGCCGATCACGGTGTTTTCCGGCAGCGGCGACACGGTGATTTCGCCAAAGCTTCATGTCGGCGAACTCAAGAAACAGGTGCCTGTTGATCTCGTGATCCTGCCGCATGAAGGGCACATGCCGCATCATGGTGAGGGCGGCGCTGTCGCTGACGCCATTCGCCGTCTGGCCAGCGAGTGAAACTCCGGCTAAGACGCGCCTTCTTTTTCGAACCCGATTCCCAAGGAGACTCTCATGGACGACGACGCCTCGATCACCCATCTCACCGAAGCGACCCGCGAGAAACTCCGCCAGACCGTCGCCAAGATCGAGCGTCTGGAAGAGGAGAAGAAAGAGGTCGCCGAGCAGATCAAGGAAATCTACGCCGAAGCCAAGGCGTTCGGCTTTGACACCAAGGCGCTGCGCCAGGTGATCAAACTGCGCAAGGTCGACAAGGCTGAGCGCGAAGAACAGGAAATGGTGCTCGACACCTATTTGTTGGCCCTCGGCGAAGCCTGAGCGGGTTTGCGTCCGGCGCAATAATCACCATATTCTCCGCTCATGGGCCGAGATGTCGACGAACGCAAGAAACGTGCGGCGCTCCGCAAGCTGCGGAAAGCGGCGGCCTTGGCTGAGCAGGGCCTCGGCCCGCCCTTGTCCGATTGGGAAAAGCAATTTCTTGAAGAGGTCGAAGAGCGGATCGAGACCTATGGCTCCGCCTTTGCCGACCCGCTGAAGGGCAGCGATGGTGAAGCGTTGTCCAGCCTGCAGCAGATGAAGCTGAAGGAAATCGACAAGAAGGCCCGCGGCAAGGCGCGCTCGGGCTTTGGCGCGAAGAAAAAGAAGCCTGGTGGCTTCAACAAGCGACCGCCTCCGCGTGTGCGCCAGCTGGATGATGATCTCGAAGAGGATACGCCGCCGCCCGAGGCTGAAAAGCCGGTGCGTGGCACGCCGAAACTGGTTCGTGCCTCTGATCTGAAACCAGCCCCCCCCAAGGACACGTCGGCCAAACCTGCAGAGGCGCCTGTTCCTCAGTCTGATCCTCCGAAGCGCCCGGCATTCCGTGTGATTGAGGGGGGAAAGCAGGGCGAGTAAACCCATTTGTCCTGTCTGTGCGTATAGTTTTCTGAAGATCCGACATTGGAAGGATATCCCGCATGAAGACTGTCGTAATCACCGGCGCATCCACCGGCATTGGTGCCGCTGCCGCGCTCTATCTTGCCAAGCATGGCTGGTGCGTCTTTGCGGGCGTGCGAAAGCAGGCAGATGCCGATGCGCTGAGCGCGCGGTCAGAAGGCGACATTCGCCCTCTGATTCTGGACGTTACCAAACAGGACCAGGTTGACGCTGCGGTGGAGACTGTCTCAGAATTCCTGAAAGGGCAGACGCTGACGGGCCTCGTCAACAATGCGGGCATCGCGAACATGGGCCCGCTTGCGATCCAGCCTCTGGATGAATTCAAGGCGCATTTCGAGGTGAATGTCTTCGGCCTGTTGCGCGCCTCGCAGGCGTTTGCGCCGCTGCTGGGCATGGACGAGGCACGGACTGGCGCGCCCGGCCGGATCATCAACATCACAAGCGTCGGCGGCCGTGTCTCGGCGCCATTCCTCGGGGCCTATACTGCCACAAAGCATGCGGTCGAGGCGATGACGGATTCCCTGCGCCGGGAGCTTGTCATCTTCGGCATCGATGCCATCGCCATTGGGCCCGGTTCTGTGAAGACGCCGATCTGGGACAAGGCCGAGGAGGCAAATTCCGATGGTCCGTATTCCGGAAGCGCATGGTCAGAGGCATTGGAAAAATTCGAGCAGGTCATGCTGAAGGGGGGACGCGATGGCCTGCCTCCGGAACAGATCGCCAAGGTGATCGAGATCGCGCTGGACGACGCGACACCGCGCGCAAGATATGCGCCCGTGCCGAACAAGTTGACCAATTGGTACATCCCGAACCTGTTGCCCAAGCGTATGTTGGACGGTGTGTTCTGGAAGCGCTTTGGACTGTCGAAACCGGACAAGTAAATTTTCCCGCAGGCATTGACGAACCGCGGGGAAAGGGCGCGCATTCTCCTGAAAAACAAAACGGGAGGAATACGCATATGGCCAATCTGGACGGCAAGGTTGCCATCATCACAGGCGGTGCCAGCGGCATCGGCCTGGCGGGGGTCGAAACATTTGTGGCCGCCGGCGCGAAAGTGGTCGCTGGCGATATTCAGGACGAAAAGGGCCAGGCGCTGCAAACGCGGTTCGGCGATGACAAGGTCCTGTTCGTTCATTGTGACGTCACCGATATGGCCCAGCTCGAAGGCATCATGGGTGCGGCCGTTGATCACTTTGGCGGGCTCGACATCCTCTGGAACAATGCCGGGCATGGCGGCACGCCCGACCCGATCGAAGAGCTGGACCTGGACGCCTATGACCAGACCATGTCGCTCTTGCTGAAACAGGTCTTCGCCGGCACGAAATTCGCGGTTCCGCACATGAAGGAAAATGGCGGCTCTATCATCAACACGTCGTCCATCAGCGCCGTCTGTGCAGGCTATGCGCCGATCACCTACTCTGTCGCCAAGAAGGGCGTGGCGCATTTCTCGAAACTGGCCGCAGCGGAGCTGTCCAAGTACGGCATTCGCGTGAATGCGGTCCTGCCGGGTTTCATCGCCACATCCATCTTTGGCGCATCGCTCGGCTTGCCGCGCGAACAGGCCGACCAGATGGCGGCCATGCTGGTCGAGGCGGGCGGCAGCATGCAGCCGGCCGGACGGGTTGGTAAGGGTGAGGACATTGCCGAGATGGCGGCGTTCCTCGCATCTGATGCGGCGAGTTTCATCACCGGAGGTGAGTTCCTGGTGGATGGCGGCATGACGGTTGGCCCGCGCCATTCCTGGGACGAATCAGCTGGCGGGCCACTTCTGGATGCGCTGGGCATCACGCCGGAGCAAGCTGAACAGATGCGCGCCCAGATGGGCAATTGATGCCTGCCCGAGGCGCTATGGGTCTTCCGAGAGCGCCTCTATGCCGGGGATGGACTCGACCTTGGCCAGCAATGCAGGCAGCGTCTTTGCACGTGCGACGGGACGTCCGATCTCGTCAGCTATCACAAACCCGGTTTTTGACTTACTGAGGGGGAACCGTCGCCAATGGGCGCGTGTTCGGAAGATCCAGACCTGTTCAGGTTCGTGTCCCGATGCGGCCCAGCCGGTCCACATGTGATCGGCAGGCAGCTCACGCCACAGGCGGTCGATTTCCTCCAGTTCGGAAGGCGTAAAACAGCCCATGAATACTCGCCCCGATCAGTCTCAAATCACAGACCTAGAGGGCAAGCCTGCTTCGCGCAACATTGAGGGCGCCCTCTGGATGCTGGCTTCAGGCGCCAGCTTTACCGTGTTCCTCACTTTGTCGAAGCTGCAATCAGCGCATTTCGATCCCGGTTTCCTCGCATTCTGGCGGTCAGGTGTCGCGTTGATCGTGGTGTTGCCCGTGATCTTCCAGCAGGGGCTCAGCATCATGAAAGTGCATCAGCCGGGCATGCTGTTCCTGCGCAGCCTGTTCGGAACGCTGGGCTTTGCGGCCGGGTTTTATGCTGTTTCGGATTCTGTCGGCCTGCCGCTGTCGGAATTCAATGCGATCAGTTTCTCCCGCGCCATGTTCGTCACGATCTGCGCCGTGATTTTCCTGCGAGAACGGGTTGGACCCCATCGCTGGGGGGCGACGATCGCCGGATGTATCGGCGTGATGATCATGATGCAGCCGCAGCTGGGCGTCAGTCTGGGCATGGTACTGGCGCTGATCGCCGCGTTCTGCATGGCCGGGGCGATCACGCTGGTGAAGTCCCTGACGCGCCTGCACCGTCCGATGACCTTGCTGATCTGGGCGAACTTGCTCTCCTCCGTGATGCTGTTGCCGCTCGCCATCTACACCTGGCCGGACGTGCCACCATCCCTTGGCGACTGGGGCTATATTGGCGTGATGGGGATGTGCGGCGTTATCGGACAATATTTCTACATTCGCGGCATGAGCGTAGGCTACGCATCCTTCCTGTCGCCGATCGACTATATGCGGTTGCCGATGGCGGCGCTTGTGGATTGGGGGCTGTTCCACGTTCTGCCGGGAACCTGGACCTGGATCGGCACAATCGTGATCGTCGGCGCGACCATGTACATCACCATCCGGGAACAACGCCTCAAGCGCCCGACGGCGCCGCCGCTCTAGATCAGGCGGTTTCTTCCGGGCGGACGGCGCCGCGCCACGTCGCGCCGGCGGCCACAAAACTGGCCACGGCCATGATGCCCGCAATCACACCGTTCCAGCCTGCCATGGAGAGGCCCAGTATATAGAAGGGCGCATCCGTACAGGAGGGGACATGCATCGGTTCGTTGAAGTCGCGGATGACGAGCGGGTCGATCGGCCCTTCGCCGCTGCATCCTTCTGGCGGTGGCAACAGGCCCCATTCCACGCCAGCATGGTAGAAGGCGACGATCACGCCCACAATGAAGGCGAGGCCGATCATCACGTTCAAGGCCACGAGGAAGCGCCGCTTCGGGATCAGCCGCCACAGGACCAGTCCCGTTACTGTCATGGCGATCAACGCCCAATAGACTTCACGTTGCCGCAGGCAGAGCGGGCAGGGGGCGAGACCGCCAAATGTCTCAAAGGCGTGTGCGGCTGCCAGCATGAGGGCAGACAGCGTCATCGCCACGAGTGGCCATTTCCAGTCTTTCAGAAGGGATCTCACAAAATCCATGCGTCAGCTAAAGCCGGGCAACAGCAGGACCACAATGCGGCGCAAGGTCACTTTGTCGTTATTTGTCAGCCAAATAGGCTGACCGCGCCGAACATGACCGCACCGGCCAGGCCGCTGACCCATGCCGATCCGATGATCAATCCGGCGATGACCATGAGCCCGTCTTTCTGCATCAGGCCGAACGAGGCAATCGCCACGGCAAAGCCGGGCACCGTGTTGGTCATCGGGAGCGGCACGAGGATCGACGCACAGAAAATGCACAGGAACAGGCCGATCACCCGCTCGGAGCGCTTGCCGGTGATCATCGTGAAGCGCGGGCGAACAATCCGCTCGATCCAGCCGAGCCATTTGCGACCGCCCGCTGCCATCTGCGTCAGGCCTTTGCGGTCGATTTTCCGGTTGCCCAGCTTGTCTGGCATCCAGGGCTGTTCCCGCCCCATCGCCATCTGTGCGGCCAGCGCCATCATCGGCAGGGACACGATTTGCGGCACGCCATAGAGAAACGGAATGCAGCAGGGCAGGGCCAGCAGGAACAGGCCCGCGCCAAACGCGCTTTCATCCAGCTGGTCAAAGATGGCGCGAAGGGAAAACCCTTCTTCTGGTGCACGTTCGGCCAGCGCCTCGATGGTCTGCAGCAGGGTCTTTTCGGACGGAAACTCGGTGGAAGTCATGCAAAAGCTGTTAGATGTCTTTGATCGCTACGTCGAGTAGATTGACATCTGCCGCAGCAATCGGCAGGAGAAGCGCTCCCGTTTTGGGCCTCTGTGGCGGAATTGGTAGACGCGACGGATTCAAAATCCGTTTCTGGTGACAGAGTGCCGGTTCGAGTCCGGCCAGAGGTACCATCGGGAATTCTCTAGTATTCGTACTTTTCGATGTGCGTCAGCGTCAGCGTGTAAGCCGCATCGGCCAGGTCGCTTTCCTGCGTCTGCGCGGTCAGAACACCTTCCACCCAGACCGCTTGCGCCAGATCCTTGAGCAGGATCGGGTCTTCAGCCATGACAAACAGCGTCTGGTTCGGCGGTGGGGGAGGCGCATGAATACAGGCGCCGAAATAAGGCACCAGAAGGAATTCGGTCACCTCCGCCTTCGCGCCATATTCAAACGGCACGGTATAGCCCGGAATGCGCACTTTCTTGCCGTTCAGCTCTGGCACGGTGTTGAACGTGCCGATCTGGACCATGGCGTCCGCGGCAGAGCCTTCCGCGATGCCGCCGCCAGCGCCGTACAGCATGGACATCTGGCTCTGATACATCTGGGCAAGGCGCTCTTCCTCGCCCTCCGGCATGAGATCTTCCCAGCCAATCTCGATCACGCCGCGAGCCTTGGCCTCAGCGGCCTGACGCTCGCGCTCTGCGGCGCGTTCGGCAATGGCTTTCTCGCGGGCGGCTTTGCGCTCGGCGTCGCTCTGGCCGATCTTGTCTCCGACTTGCGGCCCATCCGAAGCGGGCGTGGCCTCAGCCTGCTTAACGGGTTGCGCCTCTTGCGCGGTATCTTGCTGCGGCGTTTCGGCGGCGCCGCAAGCGGCCAGGGCTGTGGTGACCATAGCGGCGAAGAGGAAGGAGGAAATCTGTTTCATGCGCCCCAATCTAGGACGTGAAACCGCCGCCCGCCAGTGGGCATGAGCGGTTTACACGCGAATTGACAAACCATCTGCCAGAGACCGGCGAAACGCCATCCAGGCCGGGATTGCCCCTGCCAGCAGCGCCGCGCCTGTCACGGCCAGCAATGTGTAGAGATCTGTCAGGCCAAGACCGGTTCCGATCAGGGAAATGCCAAAACGTTCCGCCACCATCGGTCCGGCGACCAGCAACAAGGCATGGATCAGAATGATGCCGACAAGCGCGCCGAGGAATCCGACAAGCCCGGCTTCCAGAACGAGCAGGGTGAAGATGTGACCGGGCCGTGCGCCCACGGCGCGAAGGATGGACATTTCCCGGCGGCGCTCATTCAGGCTGGTCAGGATGGAGGTGAGGATCGACACCACGCCCACCGCGATCACGAAGATCGACACGGCGAGCAATGCGCGCTCGGCGATCGCGGTCACGCTCCACAATTCAGCGAGGGCCTGAGAGGGGATGATCGCCATCAGAGGCTCACCGCGATTGGTATTGATCTCGCGGCGCGTCGTCAGGATCGTGCCCTTGCGCTCCAGGCCGAGGAATATGGCGGTCACGGTTTTGGGGGTCAGGTCGAACGACCGGATGGTCTCTTCGCTGATCGTATCCGCCAGTGGGTTCTTCGCGCCGGTTTCCCAGCCGACATGAATGGCGGTGATCGCCTCCAGTGAGACATGTACCGTCTGGTCCACAGGTGTGCCGGTGGGGGCAAGGATACCAGAGACACGGAAGGGGCGATTGTCGTGGCCCGATCCGAAATCTGCCTGCCCCAGCCCGTGCGAGAGGATCATCGGGCTGCCAATGTCATAGCCAAGTTCACGCGCAACATCTGCGCCGATCACAGCATCGAACAAATCGTCAAACCGCGCGCCTTCCGCCAGAGTCAGATCCTGCTGGCGACCATATTTGTAATGATCAAAATATTCCGTTGTCGTGCCCATGACGCGAAACCCGCGATGGCTGTCGCCGAGGGAAATCGGCACGGCCCAGTCCACGTCCGGGCGATTGGCGATTTGCTGATAGGTGGGCCAGGAAATCTCGGCTGTGGCGCTGCCCATGCGGAATACGGAGTAAAGCAGAAGGTTCACACTTCCCGTCGGCGCGCCAACGATCAGTTCGGTGCCGGAGATCGTGTTGCCGAAACCTTCGCGTGCGCCTGTCCGCGCCTTGTCGACGCCGAGGAAAAGCGCCACCGATAACGCCACCGCCAGCAGGGTCAGCAATACCGACCCCTTGCGATTCATCAGGCTTTTCCAGGCCAGCGAAAGGATCGCGCTCATGCGTTCACTCCTGCGCGGTTGATGTCACTCAGATCGACCGCGCGGTCGAAATGATCAGCAAGTCCGGCATCATGGCTGACAAACAGCAGCGCCGCGCCTGTGCGCTGGGCTTCCTCACTCAGTAGGCTGATGAACTGGTCCCGTACATGGGCGTCCAGCGCAGAGGTAGGCTCGTCGGCGATCACGATTTCAGGACCACCGATCAGGGCCCGTGCCGCCGCGACGCGCTGTTGCTGCCCGACTGACAGGTCAGACACGCGCCGCGAGAGAAGGGATTCATCCGTCAGGCCCAGCCGCGCAAGCAGGCGGCGAGCCTCGTTCTCTTCCGTTCCGTCGATGGCTGCCCGCCGTTTTGGCGAAAACCGCAGCGGAAGCGTGACATTTCCGATGACGGACAGATACGGCACCAGATTGAACATCTGGAAGATGACGCCCAGATGATCAGCTCTCAGCCTGTCGCGAGCGGCGGGCTTCAGTGTCGTCAGCTCATGCCCCAGAATCTGCACGCTGCCAGCGCCTGCTTCCAGAACGCCCGCAACAATGCCGAGCAAGGTGGACTTGCCGGTGCCTGACGCCCCGCGCAAGAACAAACGCTCGCCGGCGTTCAGCGTGAACGACTCAATGTCTAGCACATCGCGGCCAGGAGCCCACGCAAAGCGCAGATCCGAGATCGAAACGACCGGGTCCGTCATATCAGGATCCGAAAGGCAGGAACGGGCTTTCCGGCGTCAGGACCGCGGAGGCGGTTTCGCCTGCTTCGCCAAGATAGACGGCCTCGACAGTCTCGAACGCGTCATAGGTCTCGAAGCCAGTGAACATGAGGCCATCCAGTTGGCTTGGCCGACGACAATCCCAGACAATGGAAAGTGTCATCGCGGCATGATCGCCTGACCGGCGCAGATCCGCAGACCGCTCCACCAGATCACACCCGGCATTGCCCATCAGTTCTGTCAGGCCTTCAGCATATTTTTCAAGATCGGAGGATTTCTTCTTCGTCTTCTCCGAAAGGCCGAAATTGGCCAACGGGGCATCAATGGAGATGGTGACGAAATTGTTCTCCTGGGTCACGGCCAGTTCAGCCGCGCCATGCACGTGGGCTTCGCCTCCTGCGTGCTCATCCTCATGATGGTCGTGCGCGTCATCGTCGCCATGTTCCTCATGCGCATCGTGATCATCATCATGGTCGGCGTGTGCATCATGCTCTGCGTGATCGTCATGATCATCATGCGCCTCGGTGTCCGAAACAGGGGAAGCGTCTTCTACCGCCTCAACCGGGGGGGGCGCTGCTGCCTCTGTGGCTTCTGGCTCATAGGGCTGCTCCGCGCTGCACGCGACGCAAAGCGCCAGCCCCATGCCCGCAAGACTCAGAAAGGCCCCCCGGCCGTATGAAAGACTCATATCGTCGCTCCGTTCACCCCAATCGGGATATTCAGTAAAAACAGGAAAATCTGCTCGCAAGCGGGATAATGGTACCATATAACACGTCTTCGCAAGGCCGCAGGATGCGGTTTTTAAACCGTACCTGACTGTTACCGGACGAGCCGACCGCTTTCCATGTTTGAATCCATGCAAGCCCCCCTGTTTTTTGGCTTGATCGCGGCGTTTGTCACGACCATCGGGCTGATCGCTGTCGCCATGCGCGGGGATTGGAGCGCGCGGTTTTCAGCCGTCATCGGCCTCGCTGCCGCCGGCATGCTTGTCACGCTCACCCTGTTGCACATCGCCCCGGAAGCCTTCGCGGCAAGCCCCCGGGCACCTTACTTCATGCTGGCCGGCTTTCTTGGCGGCCTGATCCTGAACTACACGCTCAGCACATTCTTTCCCGAAGGTGCGGGTGGGGGCCGCATCGCCGCCGTCACGCCGGTTCTGGCTATCGCCATCCATTCCTTGATTGATGGCGTCATTTACTCGGTCACCTTTGCCGCCAGCTTTTCGGCGGGCGTTTACGCGGCTGTATCGCTCATCCTGCACGAGTTTCCGGAAGGCGTGATCGCCTTTGCCATCCTGCGCCGCCATAATTTCACGAACCGGCAATCCTTCCTGTTCGCCTTTCTCGCTGCGTCGGCCACGACCCCTCTGGGGGTGATCCTGTCATCACCTTTCATGTACTTCCTCGGGCCGGAGGCGATTGGCGCGCTGTTTGCTGCGTCGGCTGGCCTGCTGCTCTATGTGGCGACAGGGCCCCTGATGGCGCCCCTCAAGGAAGAGCCCCCCGTGCGCAGCCTGGTCGCCCTGTCGCTGGGCGTCCTGACCGCGCTCATTATCTCGATGCTTCCGGTTCATGATCATCACGATCACGGATCGGGACACGACCATGACCATGATCACGGCCCTATCATCATGGAAGCGCCACGGCCCCTGCCGGACGAGATCTGATGCGGGGCCGGTTCCTCGCCTTCATCCTGTGCTGCCTTGTGGCATGCCTGGCGGCGACCCTGATGTCCCAATCGGCCATCGCCCATCCCGAGGATGAGTTGTGCCTGCCGGATGGCGGCATGGACCCGGCCCTTTGCCGCGAGTTGCAGGCGCTGGATCGGGCCGGGCGCGTCCGCAGCTTTGAGGGCGGCATCCCCGGCGGAGAGATTTCGCTGGACCGGACGCCACTGGAAACCGGAATCTTCTACATCCGCATCGGGTTTGAACACATCCTGCCGATGGGCGTGGATCATATCCTGTTTGTGTTGGCGCTGTTCTTTTCAACGCGGCGGATCGGGCCCCTTCTCTGGCAGGTCTCGGCCTTTACCCTCGCGCATACGGCGACGCTGGGCCTGACGGCGGCGGGCCTGATTGCCCCGCCTGGCAGCATTGTGGAGCCCTTGATTGCCTTCACCATCGCCTGGGCCGCGCTGGAGAACATCCTGTTCAGGGAGCCGAGCGCCTGGCGACCGGCGCTGGTCTTTGGCTTCGGTCTGATCCACGGAATGGGGTTCGCCGGCGCGTTCGGCGATCTCGGCCTGCCGGCTGACATCTTCTGGCCCGCGCTGATTGGCTTCAACATTGGTGTCGAAATTGGCCAGTTGGCCGTGATCGGCATGGCGCTTGCATTTGCGATCCTGATCAGGAGCGTCCTGAGGCAAGCGGGTCGGCCAAACCTTTATCGGCCGGTTCTGGTATGGCCGGTTTCGGCATTCATCGGAGTAATTGGGCTCTGGTGGGCGATCGAGCGGGCATTCCTTAACCCTTAGCCTGTCAAAGTGCGCTCCAGTTGAACTGGACTGCGCCCTTATGGCTTCACGCGACTGGATCAGACATTTCGGATCGGCCCTGCTGGCATCTGCGCTGGCGGGCTGGATCGGCTATGCTGAATACGCGTCCGCCTTTGTCCCCCGCGCCGATGATGAGGGGCTTGCGCAGGAACAGGTTTATTCAGAAGCCGCCGCCTGGCGTGGTGCGGAAGCCAAGCAGGCGCGTAATGCCATGATCGCCTCGTGGCTCGGCGGGTTGAGTGATGCCGGGTTTGCCGAGTATTCGGTGCGGCATCTGGACAAGGGGCTGATCTACGCGATCCGCTTTCGAGATCCGACGGATCGGGAAGACATCAACGCCCTTTGGGTGGCCGTGCCGGATGGGCCTGACCTGCCGGCATCAGTGCGCCTGCGCACGCCGCAACAGAATGCGACCCCGAAAGCCATCCTTGAACAGCAATCCTGCACGAGCAGCCGGACCCTGAAAGTGTCTGAAACAGAACTGCCGCGCGAACAGGCCGAAGCCCAGGCGGTCTCGCAGCTGAGCACCTATCTGGAAGCGCCCGATCCGATGCCAATCACCGTTCTGAGTGAGGCGCGCGATCTTTGCCGCGACATTTCGCGAATTCTACCGACGCCTGAGTAACATCAACGCGTGATCAGGCGAGCTTTTCGGCGGCTGCCTCGTCGGCGGCGCGCATGGTGAAGCGCTTGGTGAACTCCGTCACGCGCGGCGCGATTTCCGTGCGGAAGCGTTTGCCATTGAACACGCCATAATGGCCTACGCCGGGCTGGACATAGTCCGTCTGCATATCTTCCGGCAGGCCGGAGCAGATATCATGAGCGGCCTGTGTCTGGCCGATGCCTGAGATGTCGTCCTTTTCACCCTCTACCGTCATCAGCGCCACATCGCGGATCAGCTCCGGTTTCACGACATGTGTGCCGCGATAGCGATAAACGCCCCGCGCCAGCTGGTGCTCCTGGAAAACGCGCACGATGGTCTGCAGATAGAATTCTTCGGTCAGGTCGAGGACGGACAGGTATTCATCATAGAATTCCCGGTGCTTGCCGACATTGTCCCCATCGCCTTCGACCAGATGGTTGAAGAAGTTCCAGTGCGCATCGACGTGGCGCGACCAGTTCATGTTCATGAACGAGGCAAGCTGGACGAAGCCCGGATAGACGCGCCGAAACATGCCGGGATAGGGGCCCGGCACGGTATGGATCATGTTCTCTTCAAACCATGACAGCGGCTTTTCCTCTGCCAGAACGTTCGGAACGGTCGGGCTGAGGCGGGTGTCGATGGGAGAGCCCATGAAGGTCATTGAGGCCGGACGGGCCGGATCATCATCTTCGGCCATCATGGCAATCGCGGCCAGCACGGGCGGGCCCGGTTGGCACACGCCCAGCACATGGGCGCCCGCGCCAAGGAAGGTCAGCATGTTGCGGATATGGTCGATGTAATCGTCCAGATCGAACCGGCCGAGCCAAACCGGCGCCATGCGGGCATCCTGCCAATCGGTAATGTAGACATCATGCGTCGGCAGGAAGGCCTCAACGGTTCCGCGCAGCAGGGTGGCATAGTGTCCAGACAGGGGGGCCGCGATCAGAAGGCGCGGCTGCGGGCCCAGCTTGTCGGCATTGCGCGCAGCGGCCAGCGCCTCAGGATCCTTGCGGAAATGAACCATGTTGCACCACGGCGAACGCCAGGCGACGGTCGGCGTAACGCCCACCGGCGCGCTGTTCACGCTCACGCTGTCGATGCGCCATTCCGGCTTGCCATAATACCGTGTGGCGCTTTCGAACACGTCCGCCATTGCGGACAGGGAGCGCCCATATTCGGTATGTCCAAATGGGTTCAGCGGAGAGCTGAGCGCGGCGCGGCTGGCCCGGGCGGCGATGCGAACTGGCGCCATCGCAGCGCGGTTCATTTCAACAAGCGAGTAGAGCATTTGTCACACATCTTCCATGTTGCGGTGCAGCATAGGTCTCAAACGGAGTGAGGGCAAACGGATTCGCCAGACGGGTGTGTCCTCCCCCAAACGGGCCCGATCGGGTTAGTCCGCAAATTTCACGCAAATTTACCAAGACCGGACAGGGTATGTTTAAGTCGCCGGACGTATTTTCTCCTGGCAGTGGAGTGATTGCGATGTTCCTCAAATGCCAGCCAAACCCTCATCGTGGTGGCCGCATGACGCGGGCGCTGATCTATGAACAGTCGCCGGGCCAACGGTTCGCGATCGACGCCGAGATCCTGCACAAGCAGCCGGAATTGCTGAACGATTTCGGGCGCTACATGCATGCCCGTTTCCGCATTCTGGATGCCGTGGCCTACTTTATATGTCTGGCCGGTGTGCTGGCCTCTCTCGCCCTGGTCTGGTGGGCTTTCCTGCCGGGCATCGCCATCTGCACCATGATGTTGGCGGTCAATCGCAAGGCGGCTGGCGAGATTGCGCGCAAAGCGGCAAAGAAGTCCGTCGATGACTTCCGCAAACTTCACGAAATGGGCTGTCTCTGGCTGGTGTTCGCCTGATCCGCCTAGATGCGCACCATGCCGAGGACGGCGGAAACAATCGCCACCAAAGCGAACATAAGTGAAAAGCTGACCGACACTGCGCGCTGGTCTTTGCGGCTCGTGCGAACGCCTTTGGCTTTCTTGCCCGGTGCCAGCATCCAGCGATTTGAAAAGAATCCGAACGCCGCCAGCAATGCCGTGATCGCGGCCGCCCAACTGGTGGCCAGCAGATAGAATGCCCCCGATGCCAACATCATGCCGGCGATGGGCGTTGAGGTCTGCAGCAGCAATTCCCGCACATGCCGATCCGCGCGCGAACCATCCAGTTTGTCAAAACTGCAATTCGGCGATGCGATGGCGGCGACCCATGAGGCGCCGATGGCCATCGCTCCGAAGAGCAGGCCGAGATGGGTGGCAGTGGTGGAGAGACCTTGAAGCATGTCGCAATTATGCGCCGGATTCGCGCATCAGCCTAGAGAAAGCTTACCGGAGGCGACACGGCGCAACGCGCTGGCGACCTCCGGCAAAACAATTGGCGACATGTTGCGACTTGTGGCGACACTGGGCGACAGATCGCAACAAGCCGCGACGGGCGACGACAAACGTCTACAGGGCGGCTTCGTACACTTTCGCGTAATCGTCAGCGCTCATCGGCTTCGGATTGCCGAAATGCGCCAGATCCTTCAGCGCGTATTCCACAACGCCCGGCGCATCGTCTGCACTGAGGCCGATTGCGGAAAGCGTTGCCGGAATGCCGATATCTGCGTTCAGCTCTGCAATCGCATCGCCCAGATCCGCGCCCGGTTTCAGGCCCATGGCCTGGCGCAGGCGGGCGTATTTCTCATCCGCCGTGCCTTCGTGGAAGCGCAGGATATGCGGCAGGAAGATCGCATTCAGCGTGCCGTGGTGCAGTTTCTTTTCATGCAGGCGGCCCGCAGCATGTGACAGGGCGTGGACGCCGCCCAGACCCTTCACAAAGGCCAGTGCGCCCTCATAACTGGCCATCATCATGTGCCAGCGGGCATCTGCATCAGAGCCGTCCTGCACGGCCTTTTTCAGCCAGCCATTCCCGACCGAGCGGAACACGCCTTCATAGGCGATGCCTTCGGCAGGCGGGTTCACGGAAGGGGAGAGCACGGATTCGATACAATGCGTGACAGCATCCATGCCCGTTGCGGCGGTAAGTCCTGCTGGCAGGCCCAAGGTCAAATCCGGGTCACAGATTGCTGTTGCCGGGATCAGGTTTGGCGAAACGATCGTTTCCTTGCGCCCATTCTCCAGAACGATGACCATGCCGACGGACACTTCAGAGCCAGTGCCGGAGGTGGTCGGAATGGCGATCAGGGGCGGGATCTTGCCGATCTTCTTCGCGCCGCCCGTGATCGCCGCATAGGTTTCCAGCGGCTCGTCATGGCTGACCAGAAGGCCAATGCCCTTGGCATGGTCCATAGAAGAGCCACCGCCCAGCGCGATCAGGCCATCCGCGCCGCATGCCTTGTAGGCCGCGGCAGCTTCCTTGGTTTGCTTTTCAGTCGGGTTGGGAACCGTTTCAGAGAATACGCCCGCCGGTGCAACGCCTAGCGCGTCTTCCACCTTTGCCAGGATACCTGCCGCCTTGATGCCCGGATCCGTGACGATGAAGGGGCGAGACATGCCCAGCTTCTTGGCTGTACCGGCCAGTTGCTTCAGTGCGCCGGAGTCAAAGATACAGGTTGTGAGATAATTGATGACGGGCATGCCGTGGTTCCTCGCTCGAATGTTTCCTCAACGCCCATGTGCCCTAGCGGCAGTGCGAAGTTCAAGCCTGACCGTGGGAGAACCATCTTCCTGTTGCAAACTGGGCAGAGGCGAGCCCAGAGCCTGAGCGCGCACATTCCCAGAATCGCAACCGGTCGAAGCGCTCGCAATCGGGGAGATTACTTATTCGCGATGCCATGTCGCGCGACACGGCCCCGCGCGTCAAAACGGGCAATTACTCCCATGAAAACATGGGCGTAGGTGGCGGTCATCCGGCGCAGATTGGTGCGCCAAAATTGGAGTGAAAGACCATGAAACAGCTTCTCCTTGCCTCTCTGGTTGCCGGGGCGACCTGGCTTGGAACAGCGCCTGTCGCATCGGCAGACGAAAACCCGTGGATGGTGCGCGGACGTGTGATCGGCGTTCTCCCGGACGAGTCCGGAGACCTGTCGGTTGCCGGAACGCGCCTGGCTGGCGATGTCGACATTTCGGACCAGTACGTGCCTGAACTCGACATCACTTACTTCTTCACGAAGAACATCGCAGCGGAACTGATCCTCGGCGTGACCCCACATGATGTGAAGGCCACGGGCGTCACGGTGCCAGGCGCGCTCGACAATGCCACGATTGATCTGGGCGATGTTACGCTGCTGCCGCCGACGCTGACACTTCAATATCATTTCGTGAATGACAGCCAGTGGAAGCCCTATGTGGGCGCGGGCATCAATGCGACTTTCTTCTTCAACGAAGATGAAGGCCCGGTCGCGGACGGTATCGACTACGATACCAGCGTCGGCCTCGCCCTCCAGGCCGGGGTTGATTATGACCTCGATGGAGAGCCAGGCGGCTGGGCCATCAATGCGGACATCAAGAAGATCTGGATCAATCCGGACGTGACTGTCGATTTCACCACGGCGCTTGGCGCAACAGTGGATGCTGACGTGGACATCAATCCACTCGTGGTGGGACTGGGGCTCGGATACAAGTTCTGAGACCCGATTGCCGAAGGCGGGGTTTCCCATTGAATCCCGCCCTCGCTTTCTCCTCCTTGGCCGCGTTCTTTCCCGATGAGCGCGGCCTTTTTTTGGCTTTTTGCAGAGCGGTCGTTGCGCCCTTCGCCGTCCCGTATACAGATTGCGATCATGGCTATTCTTTCTGTCAAAGATCTACGGGTTTCCTTCGATACGCCGGACGGTGTGGTCGAAGCGGTCAAGGGTATCAGTTTCGATGTCGCCAAGGGCGAATGCCTGGGCATTGTCGGCGAAAGCGGTTCGGGCAAGAGCCAGTCGGCCCTCTCTGCGCTCGGCTTGCTCGCGGGCAACGGAACCGCCTCTGGGCGGATCGAATTTGACGGCATCAACATGCTGGACGCACCGGACGCGACGCTACGCGACATTCGCGGCGCGCGCATGTCGATGATCTTTCAGGATCCGCTGACCAGCCTGACGCCCCATATGACAGTGGGCGCGCAGATGCGCGAAGTGCTGGCCCTTCACAAGGGACTGAAGGGTGAAGCGGCAGACCGCCTCTGCGTCGAGTGGCTTGAGAATGTGCGCATTCCGGAAGCGGCTCGCCGGATGAACCAGTTTCCTCACGAACTGTCAGGCGGCATGCGCCAGCGTGTGATGATCGCCATCGCCATGCTCTGCAATCCGGAACTCCTGCTGGCGGACGAGCCGACCACGGCGTTGGATGTAACGGTTCAGGCGCAGGTGCTTGAGCTGATGGACGAGTTGAAGCGTGAGACCGGTACCGGCATCGCCCTGATCACGCACAATATGGGCGTCGTCGCGCGCATGTGTGACCGGGTGATCGTTATGCGTCATGGCGAGATCGTGGAGCAGGGGAGCGTCGACGATATCTTCTACCGCCCGCAGGCCGACTACACGAAAATGCTGCTCAATGCCGTGCCGAGAATTGATGAGCCGGATCGTCCCGGTCGTCCTGTCCTGTCAGATGCTCCGGCGCCAGGCACAGAGCCGGTCCTCAAAGTAGAGGACATGAAAATTCACTTCCCGATTTCGGTCAAAGGTGGCCTGTTCGGGAAGACCAAACCGCTCAAGGCCGTGGACGGCGTCTCCTTTGACCTGAAGCCCGGCGAAACCCTCGGCGTTGTCGGCGAGTCCGGTTGCGGCAAATCCACCCTTGCGCGCGGTGTGTTGAATTTGATCCCGCCGACTGATGGCACGGTTGCATGGCTTGGCCGGGACATCTCGAAGGCCGGGCGCAAGGAAATGAACGCCCTTCGCGATGATTTGCAGATCGTCTTTCAGGATCCGCTGGCCAGTCTGGATCCGCGCATGTCCATCGGAGCCTCCATCGCGGAACCGCTTCAGGTGCACCAGCCACGCCTGACGCGGGCCGAGCGCGAGGCAAAGGTTCGCGAAATCCTGCCACGCGTTGGTCTCGACCCGAACCTGATCAACCGTTACCCGCACGAATTGTCGGGCGGGCAGAACCAGCGTGTGGGCATCGCCCGCGCCATGATCCTGCAGCCAAAACTGGTGATCTGCGATGAAGCTGTCTCTGCGTTGGATGTCTCGGTCCAGGCGCAAGTCGTTGATCTTCTGATCGAGCTTCAGAAGGAATTCGGCCTCGCGATGATCTTCATCAGCCACGATCTCGCAGTCGTTCGGCAGATCAGCCACCGCGTTATGGTGCTTTACCTGGGCCGCGTGGTGGAGCTCGCAGGCCGCGACGCGATCTATAATGAAGCGCGCCATCCCTATACGAAGGCCCTGATCGCGGCGGTACCAAACGCCGATCCGACGGGTGAGCGCACTCGCGAGCGCCTGCGCCTGACGGGCGACTTGCCCAGCCCGCTGGATAGCCGGGCAGCGCTGCGGTTCATGAAATCGAAGCTGGTCGATGATGCAGATGCGGACCAGTACAAGCCGAAACTCGTTGAAGTCAGCCCTGGTCACCTCGTGGCGGAGCACGATCCGGTGATGGGTGGGGAAGGACTTCTGGCCAGCTGATCTCCCAGTAAAATGCGGGGCTTGTAAGCTTGGCTTAAGACGAATGTGCGAGGGTCACGGTTCTAGTATTGCCGGAGCCTGCGCATTTTGCCTCAACTAATCGGTCTTGTTCTCGTGCTCGTCCTCGTGATGGGTGGCCTTGCCCTGACCGGCGGGCAAGGCGTGATGCAGGCTTTGCCGTTTGAACTGGCCCTGATCGGCGGCGCGGCTGTTGGCACGCTATTGATCGGGAATTCGCCCAAAGTTGCCAAAGAGGCCTTCGGCGGCTTTGTTCGTTCGTTTCAGGGTAGCCGCTGGCATCGCGCACAACACCGCGAATTGCTGGTCCTGTTGGCGACCCTGATGCGCAGGGCACGTCAGGATGGATTTGTCTCGATTGAACGCGACATAGAGAATCCGGACGATTCTGCCCTCTTCGCGACAGCGCCCGCAGTTCAGGCAGATGCGGCGGTTCGCGACATGATCTGTGATTCCTTTCGCCTGATGGCGCTGGATCTGTCCGACCCGGCGCGGGCCGAAGCGCATATGGAACAGGCTGTCGCGCTTCATGTGGATCAACGGATGAAGGCCGTGAACGCGTTGAATACGGTGGCAGATGCGCTGCCTGCGCTCGGCATTGTGGCCGCTGTGCTTGGCATCATCAAGACAATGGGGTCTATCGACCAGTCACCAGCCATTCTTGGGATGATGATTGGAACCGCGCTGCTGGGAACGTTTCTCGGTGTGTTTCTCGCCTATGGCGTCGTTGGGCCTGTTGCTGCGCGCTATGGCCAGATTGTTGAGGATGAGGCGCAGCCTCTTGATGTGGTACGCACCGTACTGTCTGCATTTGGCAGCGGCGTTCAGCCCGGAATAGCCATTGAGCTCGGCCGCACAGCCATTCCCGTCGAACAGCGCCCGGACGCTGACTCTGTAGAACGGGCCCAGACGAGCGCGCGCTTTGCCGAACGTGCCGTAGCCTAACCTCACATCCATTGCGCGTTGACCGCACTGGAATGAAGCCGCATCACCGGTAGATGCCCCAAATTCGACTGGCCACGTTCAATTGCGAAAACCTGATGATGCGGTGTGATTTCGCGCGCTCGGGTCTGGCCAATGCGCGTAGTCGCCTGACAGATGTCGATGATGCCCGGATCGCTGAGCAGGTGGACGCAGTGTTCGATGTCTTGTCGGAGGATGACCGGACCCTGACGGCGCAGGCGCTTGTGGCGGCAAAGGCCGAGGTATGCGCACTGCAGGAAGTCGAAAACCTTGTCACGCTCACCGCATTTGACAATCGCTACGTGTCGCGCTGGGCAGGGCAGCCCTTCGGCCAACGTGTCCTGCACGAAGGCAATGATAGCCGCGGCATCGATGTCGGCCTGCTTTCGTCGCACCCAGTAGTGTTTCAGCGCAGTCACGCACGTGCCACGTTTGGTCGGCTTGGCATTCGACCGCCGAAGGGCGCATCGGTGAATGACTACGTGTTCCGGCGGGACTGTCTGGAAGTGGATATTGTGAAAGAGGGACGGCAGCTGACGCTGTTTATCTGCCACTTCAAATCGATGCATGGGGGCCGCAAGCGCACGGCCTCGGTGCGTGAAGCGGAAGCCCAGGCTGTGCGGAAGATTGTCAGTCAGCGCTTTGAGACGCCCGCGTCAGAGGATTGGGTGATTCTGGGTGACTTCAATGATTACTGGGAAGTAGACGGCAAGCCAGCCCCGTCGCACGGGCTCGGCCCATTGGTCGGCGATGGCTTTGCGGTCGATCTGGCCAGCCGCGCAATTGCCGATCCTTTTGACCGATGGACGCATCATTATAGCGGTGACGACACTTATGGTGCGCTGGACCATATCTTTTTGTCGCCAAATCTCGCCGCGCAGAATCCGGCGGCAAATGTTGAGATTGTTCGCGCTGGTTCGCCCTACCGGGCGGCGCGATACGACGGAGATCGCTTCCCCGGTGTAGGCTGGATTACGCCGAAAGCATCAGACCATTGCCCCATGGTTGCGACTTTAAAGTTTGAAGGCCGCGCTGCGGCACCCTAATTTATGTGGGCTTTGGTAACCAAGGGGGCCGCAAGGCTGTGTCACGTTTTGATAAACTGATCGAGACGGTGGAGGCCTATCAGGCCCTCGCTGCCGAAAATTATGACCGGATCCGAACACTGGCTGAGGAAGTGCGCAGTGGTTTCTGCGACTATCTTGGCGCAAGTGACGGCGTTTGTGTCCACCTTGTGCCACCGGTCGGCGAGTACAAGCCGAAAGCCCACGGTGACGCCGCATTTTCCATTCCACCGCGCGGATTCCGCCTGCTCGGGCCGATTGCATTCGGCCTGGCAGTAAGGGTTTCCCGCGACACCGATTGGCTGCGGCTGGTGATGCGGTGTCGCAAGATTGGCGACAAATTCATGATCCAGATCGAGGATGGCTCGGAATACGAGTTCAGCCTGCCGCTAAAAGACGCCGATCCTGAGCCATTTTACGACCATCTTTATCAGCACATCCTGCTCTGGTTCTCAGACCATATCGAGCGCTACAAAGTGGGCGACTATGGAACCCGTGAGATCGGATTCGACTTTGCTGATGACATAAATGCCGCTCAAGCCTAGTTTTTTGACGAACTGGTGGGCAGGGTGGACCTAGAACGGGGCTGGTATGGACCAATTTGATTTTGCACTGGCGGCCGCGGGGTCCAGCGAGTTGATCTTTGCATGCGCATTGATTGGCGCACTCGGCATCGGCGCACAATGGATTGCATGGCGCATTCAGGCGCCGGCCATCGTGTTGATGGCCTTAGCAGGTCTCGCCGTCGGACCGCTGTGGACGGTCATTTTTGGCGAGCCGTTGCTCAATCCGGAAAAAGTGTTCAATGGCGGCAGCAATGAGTTGCTCAGGCCGATTGTGTCACTGGCTGTCGCGGTCATCCTGTTTGAGGGTGGTCTCGTCCTGAAATTCGAGAATTTGCGCGATGCGGGCGCTGCCGTACGCCGCATGGTGTTCCTGGGCGGGCCATTGGCGTGGGCGTTGGGCACATTTGCCGCGCACTATGCAGCGGGCCTCGACTGGGGCAGTTCCGTTGTCTTTGCAGGCGTGTTGGTGGTTACCGGGCCGACGGTGATCATGCCCTTGCTGCGGCAGTCAAAGCTTGGGGGCCGAACGGGTCAGTTCCTGAAATGGGAAGGCATCGTCAACGACCCCGTTGGTGCGTTGTTCGCCGTTGCCGCGTTCGAGATCATCCGCGTGGCGGCGACGGGCGAATCCATTCTTGGCAAAGGCGCGATGATCATCGTTGCTGCGGCGCTGGGTGTGGGTCTCGGGTTTGCGTTTGGCTGGGCGATTGTCAGGGCCTTCCGTCAGGGCTGGACACCTGAATATCTCAAGGCGCCGATCATCTTCGCCTCGATTATCCTTTGCTACGCTCTGGCAGAAATGATCGAGAAGGAAATCGGTCTTGTGGCTGTGACGGCCTACGGCATGACGCTGGCCAATTCGCGGCTCGCGGGCCTCGCAGAGCTACGAAAGTTCAAGGAAGACATTGCAGTATTGCTTGTCTCGGGCGTGTTTGTGATCCTGACCGCGAATTTGACGCCGGATGTTATCCGCCGCGCGTTGACGTGGAACACGCTCGCCTTCCTGATGGCGATGCTGTTCATTGTGCGTCCGCTTTCGGTTTGGATCGCGACCTGGGGCACCCTGAAGCGCAATGAGGCCATCCTGCTTGGCTGGATCGCGCCGCGCGGTATCGTTGCTGTCGCTGTGTCCAGCCTGTTTGCAACCCTGCTTGAAGACCTCGGTCGACGCGGGGATTCTCGTTTTTACTTCTCCGGCGCCGAGCAGATCACTCCACTTGCTTTCGCTATGGTGTTTGTCACCGTCGTCCTGCACGGATTCACGATTGGCCCGCTGGCGCGGCGTCTTGGTCTGGCGCGGAAAGAGCGTCCGGGCGTCCTGCTGGTCGGCGTGAACCCGTGGAGCATTGATCTGGCGAAGGTTCTGAAAGATGTCGGCATCGAGCCAATTCTTGCCGACAACAATTGGCGACGCCTGCGGCCAGCACGTGAGGCGGGACTGAATACGTTCTTTGGGGAAGTCCTGTCTGAAGAGGCCGAAGTGCGCCTCGATCATGCGGCGTTTGACCAGGTTGTCGGCCTATCTGCGAACGAGCCCTACAATGCACTCGTTTCCGGGCATTTCGCACCGGAACTTGGGCGGCATCGAGTCTATCAGCTGTCTGCGCAGGACACTGAGGAAGAGGATCCACGCGCCATTGGCATGGGTACGCGCGGACGCACCCTGATCCGTCGGGGCAGGGGGTATGACGGCCTGATCCGCGATCACTATCGGGGCTGGACCTTTGGCAAGACGAAGCTGACCGAGGAATACGATCTTGCGGAGTATCGCAAGGATCGCCCGAAAGCCGATATCATCGCGGAAATCCGCCCGGATGGCACCTTGATCTTCCTTGGGCCGAACCGTGAGGCGCGCGGCGGCGACGGAGTCACCCTGATCAGTTTCGGTCCGGCACGTGAAATGGAAGTTGCAAAAGAGCCTGAGGACATCAGCTCTGACGGCAATCAAGGCTAGCTGCCTGTGGCCTGTAGCGTGGCACCATGAACCCGCAACCAGTTGCGGTGTGTCTTCCAGTCTACGCAACAGGTGGAAACGTGGGCCCAAAAGCGGGGCGAGTGATTCATTTCCAGCAAGTGCGCGCACTCATGAGCCGCGACATAGTCAAGGACAGCTGGCGGCGCCATGATGAGCCGCCACGAGAAGGACAGTTTTCCATCTGCGGTGCACGATCCCCAACGTGAGCGCGTGTCTTTCACTGATATCTCGCTATAGGTCACGTTCAGGCGGGCGGCATGGCGTTTTACGGCGCGGGTGATGTCTGCGCGGGCCTGCTTCTTCAGGTATCTCGTCGTGCGTAAATGCAATGTATCGGGGTCGCCCGGGGCGCATAGCGTATTCGGATCGCCGGGAACCAGGCGCGCGACGCGGCCGTCCCCAATGGCGGTCAGACGACAAGGCGCGCCGCGATAGGAAATCACGCTGCCTTCCTCGAAACTGACTGCATCCGGCAAGTGCCGCAACCGGCTGTGAATCCAGTCAACGCGTTCAGCCGCAAAGGCTGCCGCGTCCTTGATCTGACGGCGTGAAGGCGCAACAGCGACCGCTTCCCTGCGGCGTTCATCCAGCCGAAGGATCAAGCGCCGCGCTTTCGAGTTCACTTCGAGGCGAACGCGGATCTCGTCCCCGTCCGGTCCACTCAGTGTCACGGTCTGGCCATTGTTGTATGGCATGTTAATAATCTCACATTAGGTGACGGGCGCACTCGATACGCTGGCATCAACTATTTTAAGGGACCAAACATGAAATATCTGCTCACAGGCGTTGCCGCCATCGCCATGCTTACGGCTTGCGGGGACAATGACAAGCCAGATGATGGTGCAAGCTCAGAATATGCTGTGCAAGACATCACAGCGCGCGCGGGTGACCCGGCAACTGCACCGCAGGCATTGGCCGCTTTCGCGCTGGATGGGTCCGATTCGACGCGTCTCACATTCGCGGGTAGCGACATCAAGGGGGACAAGGCCGTATTCACGGATGTGACGCTTTTGTCGGCCGATGATGACGACGATTCAGACGAGGACGGCATTGATCTTGATGGCACCGTCGTAAAGGCGAAGAAGCTTGAGCTTGATGGCCTCGCAATGGTCGACGGGAAAGCAAGCTTCTCGAAGATGGTCATGAGCGACATTTCGCTCGTTCCGACAGACCCGGAAGAGGCCGAAGAGGGAAGCGCGACGATTGGCTCGATCCAGCTTGTAAATCCTTCGCCTGAACTGGCAGCTTGGGTCGCGAGCGCATTCAGTGATGCTGATCATGGTGACCTGCCGACCGGCGACGCCCTGTCGTTCGATCTCTGGTCAGTTGGCGATGTTAACATGCAGATCAATGAAGAAGACGGCGAGACCGGTACCTTCCTGATCGATGCCATTTCCGTCAGTGGCCTGAAAGACCGCAAGGCAGCGGGGATGTCCCTCAAGAACATGAAGTTCGACATGTTCGACCCGTCTGAAGACACGACCGTGAAAGCGAATATCGGTGACGTCAGCGTCGAAGGCTTCGACTTTGCGGTATTTGCACCGGAAGAAGGCGAAAGCCTTGAGGACAGTTTTGAGTCGGGCTTCATGTCTGGACTGAATGCTCAGGACCCTGCGAATCCAGGCTACAAGTCCATCAGCATGAAGGACCTCAACTTCGACATATCCGGCGTAAATTTCGATATGCCGTCTCTCGTTTCCAAAGTGAGCCACGACAAACAGGGCCGCGCGGTGAAGGTCGTGACCGAACCAGTGAAGATGGTGCTGAATGCAGGCGATGGCGAACTTGGCCAACAACTGGGTACGCAACTTGCGACGCTCGGCTATGAAAAGCTGGAGCTGACCATGGCGAGCGAGCAGTCTTACGATCCGGATGCTGACATTGTGACCTTGGCCAAGGGTAAGAACTATTGGGAGCTCAAAGATGGCTTCCGCCTCGATTTTGGTGCCAAGTATGAAGGCGCCAGCGCAATGGCGGCTGCGCAGGCAGAGCAGGGTGACGCATCTGCAGACCCATCTGCCATGATGGATGCTGTCATGGAGAAGCTGACGATCCATTCGCTTGACCTGGCGCTGGACGATAATGGCATCGTGGATCGTGCCTTCAACGCATACGCGGCCCAGAGCGGCGAAGACCCGCAGCAATTGCGCAATCAGACTGCTGGCATGTTGGCCATGGCTCCGATGATGGCTGCTGGATCCGGTATTGATCCGGAATTGGTGACAGAAGCTGCAACAGCTCTGTCCAGCTTCATCACCGATCCGAAAACCTTGACGCTATCGTTGAACCCGGCTGCGCCGCTGAAAGTATCAACGCTGGCAGACATGGAAGATCCGTCTGGTCTGACCAAGTCGGCGCTCGGTTTCTCGGCCTCCAACGAATAGGTCGCCGAGCAAATCAGACATATTGGCGCGTGCATCCCGTGTGGGTGCACGCGCTTTTCTTTGCGTGCTAGTCGAGGCATAGACTGGCTGTCATGAAACTGGCTTTTTTTGGAGATGTGGTCGGAAAGCCCGGCCGGCAGGCCGTGTTGGACCATCTACCGGGTCTGAAAGCGCGTCTGCGTCTGGATTTTGTTGTCGTGAATGCAGAAAATTCCGCAGGCGGCTTCGGGTTGACCAGCGCAATTGCGGAGGAGTTCTTCGCGGCTGGTGCGGACTGTCTGACGCTGGGGGACCATGCCTGGGACCAGCGCGAGGCGCTCACTTATATTGAACGCGAACCTCGTCTGCTGCGCCCACTGAATTATCCGCCGGCTGCCAAGGCGCCCGGTAAGGGCGCAAACCTGTTCAGCCTGCCCGATGGCCGCCGCGTGGGCGTGATCCAGGTTCAGGGTAACGTGTTCATGAAACAGGTGTTGAGCAATCCGTTCTCCGCGGTGGATGAAGCGCTCGATTCGATGCCGCTTGGCGCTGTGGCTGATGCGGTGATTGTGGATATGCATTGCGAGGCGACCAGTGAGAAAATGGCGATGGGCCATTACTGTGACGGTCGGGCCAGTCTGGTTGTTGGCAGTCATACGCACGTGCCAACCGCCGATACGATGATCCTTGAAGCGGGTACGGCCTATCAGACAGATGCTGGCATGTGCGGTGACTATGATAGTGTGATCGGGATGCAGAAGCAGATCTCGCTCTATCGCTTCGAAACCCAGCTTCCCGGCGAACGCTATCAACCGGCCCTGGGCGAAGGTACACTCTGCGGAACCTATGTTGAGACAGATGATGCGACCGGGCTTGCGACCCGTATCGAAGCCATTCGCGTCGGCGGAAGGCTCAGCGATGCGGTGCCTTTCTGACCTCTCCTGAAACTGAAGCGCCCCGAGACCTCGGTCTCAGGGCGTTCGTGGAACCGAGTTATTTCCCCGGCTGCGCAGTGTAGCGGAGATAGGGTTTCACCGCCTTGTAACCTGACGGGAAAAGCCGATCGATCTCGTCAGGATCTGTCAGCGATGGCACGATGATCACATCATCTCCGTTCTGCCAGTTCACAGGAGTCGCAACCTTGTGATTGTCAGTGAGTTGAAGGCTGTCGATGAGACGCAGGATTTCGTCAAAGTTCCGCCCGGCACTGGGCGGGTAAATGATGGACGCGCGAATTTTCTTGTTCGGATCGATGACATACACAGCGCGCACGGTGACTTTCGCGTCCGCACTTGGATGGATCATGTTGTAGAGGGTTGCCACGCTCCGGTCTGGATCGGCGATGATCGGGAATTCCACGGTTGTGTCTTGGGTTTCCTCAATGTCAGAGATCCAATTCTTGTGGTCCTCCAGACTGTCGACGGAGATCACCAGTGCTTTTGCGCCGCGCCTTGCAAACTCGTCCTTGAGTTTAGCTGTATAGCCGAGCTCCGTGGTGCAGACAGGTGTGAAATCGGCCGGGTGAGAGAAGAAGACCACCCAGTCTTCGCCAATCCATTCGTGAAACCGAATGCGGCCTTCTGTCGTGTCGGCTTCAAAGTCCGGGGCAACGTCGCCAATCAGAAGGCTCATATTACCATACTCCTGTCTCTTGATTTCTGACAGGAAAGTGGTGCCTAAGAAGAAGCAAACCAATGCGCAGCATCTCAAGCTGTCGATAAGTTTTTCTAATGCCCGGTCAGGGAAGAAGGAATTTGAATGAAACGTCTCATTCTCATGCGTCATGCCAAGACCGAACCCTGGGCAGAAGGCATTGACGATTTTAGCCGGGCGTTGACCGAGCGTGGGAAAGAAGATGCAAAGCGCATGGCCGAGGAACTTGTCGCCATTGGCTGGAGCCCCGAACGCATTCTCGTATCAACTGCGCGTCGGGCGCGGGAGACCTGTTCTGAAGTGGCGAAGATTGTGGAGGGCGAGAAGGTACGCCCGATGGAAAACCTGTATCTCACCGGCGTTCGCGGTCTGACCGAGGCCATCTGCCACAATGACGGGGCAGGCACCCTGATGGTGATTGGGCATAATCCGGGACTGCATGATTTTGCCATGGAGATTTTGCGCGAAGCCGGGAGCCAGGATCATCAGGAATCTGTCAGGCTGATCGAGAAATTTCCGACCAGTTGCTGCGCTCTCTTCGAGAGTGAACAGGACGGGGCCTTTCTGCCGGTCCATTTCAAACTGACTCAAATTCTGCGTGCGAAGGACCTTCGCGAGGCTGATGCGCCACTCTGACGAAAAAAGCCCTGCCGGTGAAGGCAGGGCGGAGATCCTGGTCGGTCAGGCGGTTTGGAGAGGCTGAGACCCTGCCGACCGGATCAGTGCTAGTTTGATTGGTAGTGCACGTTGGTGAACGTGTCGTGGTCCACGTAAGCGACGACCTTCTTCATCATTTTACGTTCGCATTGGCGCACAGCCAGCGCTTTTCCGAAATTGTAAGCGACGTGTTCTGAAGTACACCGAGCGTTCACTTCGTCGCGGATACGGTCGTACTCTTCCTGGGCACCGACAACCGTTTCCAGTTGCGTACGGTTCACGTCGATTTCCATCTTGAATTCATCTGACGCGGCAAAGGCTGGCGCGGTGGCGACGGAAGCGGCGACGGCAAGAGCGGTGAAAATGCGGATCATGGCAGTATTCCTTTCGAATTTCGGTGAGATAATCAGGGCAGGGTGGCTGGCGCCGCATCGATCAGGGGATTGGGGGATGCGGCGCCAGCAGGACAGGCTTAGCGGGCTTCGCGGCGGGCGAAGCGACGGCGGCGGCGGACCAGAAGGTTCTGACGACCCTCCGCTGTGACATCATTGGCCGGCCGGGTCCGGTGAGTTGCCTCTCCGGTCATGATGGAGAGGGCCATCATGCTTTCGGTGGCTGGTACGGCGATGTCGCTCTGACGGGCGCGGGGGATCATGATTTTCAATTCCTTCTAGCTTTCTGTTGATGTCCTTGGCGAGACCATCCCGCCGCCGACACCCTCTATCTAGGTCAGAAATTATCGAAAATCAATAAGTTTTTATCGAAAAATAATAAATGCCAACAAATTCAAGGCACTGTTGTTTGCCGAATATCGATATGGTTGCGCGTTTTTCAAGTCAAGCGATGCCGAATAAACTGGAGAAGAATTCATGCAATGCATTGTAGCGCTGAATCGATGCGACAAGCGGAACCCGTTCCGTTCGCATGGATCAGGCATGGCCACCCAAATCGAAGCTGAGCTGAACCGACTTGGCAGGTAAGGCGTGGACACGTCCAGACTTCGACATGCCCGCCCTGCGCGCCATATTCGGCCGTGCCGGAACACCAAATGGCAACGCATGCGAACTTTGCTCAGGGAACAGGTGACGGCGAGCCGCCCTGGCCGCAGCCATATGATCAACCATTCTCATCGGATAGGATTGGCCCAAGACAATGCCCTTCTCGGCGAGCAGACTTTTTGGGGCATCCCAAGGCGAGTGGATCAGCGCGTCCGGGAGGTCAGCGATTTCAGGTATCCATTTTCGAATAAAGGTGCCCTCAGGATCGCGCATCTGGGAGTGTCGTACCGGATTCGGAATTTGCCCGACGGGGTGTGAGCTGACGCCGACAACTTTCCGTGCGTTCCCATAGAACAGGGCCCCGTCAAAATCGGTGGAGAGCCGCGCCAGATGCTGGGCAGGCGCAGTCGGATCCAGCCAGAGATGGCACGTCGCGAATGACAGAAGCAGGCTGCGCAACTCCGATTCGAGGCGTCCGGTGGCCTGAAGGCAGCGCATGCTGGCATCAAGAAGTGGGAAACCTGTGCGGCCACTGGCCCAGGCAGCCAAGCGGGGATCTGCCGCGCCGACCATTTCACGTTTGAAAATATCATGTGGAAGACCGGCATTCTCAACCTGCTCACGCCGTGGTTTGGCGGTCAGCAGGCGAGACCTTTGTTCCAGATTCTCAACAAATGCGTCGAGCGAGGCGGCAAACGTCTCATCCCCATCGGATAGAAGGGCGCCTTTGGCACGCATCGCCGCCTGCCAGACCTCGCGATCCGATAATGTGCCCCAGTTGAGGTAGGGGGACAGGCCGGAGGCAGATGATTCCCGGTCCGTAACAGAGAGATTGCGTTTGGAGGCTGGCCGTCCGCGACCTGCCAGATATTGGCGCAGCTGAAGCACACCATTGGTGCGGCCTCCAGTCTGGCGGCCTGCACATGCGTCGTCACCCAATCCGTAATCTGATGCGACTGGCCAGTCTTCCGACACCATATCAGGCGTGTCCAAGTTTTCCGGTGCATTGAGACGTGGCTGGCGCATGTAGTGCCGGAAAGCGGTTTCCGACTCTTCCGGAGTTAATGGCATCGCACGCCTTATGGCCTGCTCACGCAATGGGATTCCGGCTTTCATGGCCCAGCTGCGGACGTGCTGAACGCGTTCCGTCTCTTCCGGATCGTGACTTGCCGCATGGAAGTGGAGGGAGGCGATCCCGTACTGGGTGTGAATTTGCGACAGGACTTCGGCTGCGTTGCCGGATCTCAGGCACAACTTGCTTCCGCGTTTGCGCAGGGCGCCGTCGAGATCTGCAAGGGATTCCAGAAGAAAGTCGAATTGGCGGCCGGATGTGTCCGGGCGATGCCAATGCCGGGTATCAAAAATGTAGAGGGGCAGGACCTGCCCGCCTGATGCGCAGGCGGCCACGAGGGCTGCGTGGTCATGCACCCGCAAGTCTCGTCTGAACCAGATGACATGTAGATCGCTCATGGAACAAATATAGAACATTGTTCCTCTTTGTCCAATCTTTTCGGCGCATGCGCTAATTCATTGCGAAACCGAAACAAATTCAACTTCTGGTTTCTTGCGGGTCAATGGTAAAGTTCGTCTTTACCATTTATGGGCGCTGAGGGAGTTACTGCGCGGGATCGTTTCCCGCTGCATCTGTTTGATAATCTTGCTGAACCGAAGCCCGACCCGCGTTTGGCGGAGAATGCGGCCGAGGCCTTCCCAGCAAGATTTCTTGGCATGTCTGCCAAGACCGGTATGGCCACTGATCAGGCCAAACTGCTTCGACATTTGTTGGCAGTGTCCGGAGTCTGCGGACTTGTTGCGCCTGGTTGGTTGCTATCGATTTTTGGAGCCGTGGGGATCGGCGTATTCGCGTTGATGATTCTGTACCGGCTCGGCCTGGTCCTGTTTGGCCCGAGTTCCGTTCATCTTCTGACCAATCCCGCATCGCTATCGTTGCTCCTGCCGACCTACACCATCCTGATTGCTCTCAAGGACGAGGCGGCATGCATGCCGCAATTGGCGAACAGTCTGATGTCGTTGGAGTATCCCCGACGGCTGCTGGATGTGAAGCTTCTGTTGGAGGAGGGGGATCATGATACGAAAAACGCAATCCATGAGCAGATATGGCCCGAGGGGACTGAGCTTTTGGTGCTGCCGCCCGGTCAGCCGCAGACGAAACCGCGTGCGCTGAACTACGGACTGGCCCGGGCCAGGGGAGCATTTGTCACGGTCTATGATGCGGAGGATCGTCCGAACCCCGGTCAGCTGATGGAGGCGGCCCGCCGGTTCGCCTGGGACCCGCAGCTTGCTTGTGTGCAGGCGCCACTATCGGGCAATGTGCGTGGCGGCGGCTGGTTGTCGCGCCATTGGGCGCTGGAATACGCAATCCAGTTCAACCGCATGATGCCGGCGCTGGCCCGGTTGCGTATGCCGATCCCACTTGGCGGAACCAGCAATCATTTTCGCGGACTTATGTAGCAAGCGCACCAAGACTGGCGGTGCGCTGTGATTAGGGGATTAACGTGCGTCTTGTGGCTTACCTCTGCGATGCCTGTTTCCCAGCCAGAGAGGACGGCTATCCCGGCTCAAAACGGCCCGGTCATGGAGCTCAATCTGTTGAACAGGGTTAAAGGAGTCGTCCCAACTCAGATGACCTTCCAATTTAACCATATCAACTTCGGCGTCAGGGCTGTCCCTAAGAACGCTCCATGTTTTTCGCCCGTGGCTTCCTGCTTGTTCGATGTCAGTGAGAAAGCTAAAACTTTCAAGAACATCGGAGTTTCGGCCGGTCACAGTCCCCGTAGAGTTTGCGGGCAAAATACCCAAACCGGCAAACACTTGATACTCGGCGAGTCTTCTTTGCTTGTCTGGACTTTCAACCTGCTTAATCGTCAGCCTGCCAGTGAATCGCAAATCCTTCGCCGGGGTTTTCCCCCGGTTTGCCAAATAGATCAGCAACGTGAGGCCATAGGTGGGATCGTTCCAGACGTCGAGCCACACAACTTCAATGTAAGCCTGAGCATCAGCGCGGAACATTTTTCGCTGCTCGCGGAAAGTGTAAAACAAAGCCCAAAGCCCACCCATTCCGACCAAAACCGAAACCCAAGCGGCATACATCATGTATTGAGTGGCGCGATTCATCGCTTCGGTAGCGTCCGCCATTCTCTGTTGGGCTATAAGGTCCCGCTTCTGGGTCTCGGCGCTTTCTTCTTCGCGGCGCTTGCTGGCTTTGGCCTCAGTAGGGTCCGTGACAATAATTACCGAGACAGGCGCTTCAGCAGCCGCTTTTTTCTCTACGGCGGCAGCATTTTCGCTTTTCTGTTCTGGCTCTTGTCCGCACCCTTGCCCGGATACCAGTACTAGCGCCGCAATCCCTGCAATGATCGCTCGCTTAAACACGAACTTCGTTCACACCGATTGCGTTCAAACATTCAAGCATGAATGCGGCGGTGAATTTTCCCCGACTAATCTTGTTTGCCAATACCCGCTCGTCTTGATCCAGGCGTCTCGCTAGCTCTCGAACACTAACCCCCTTCCGGGTCAACTCCGCCCTCAGGATGTTCTTCGCCTGCGTGGTCCAATCTGTTTCTACCATGAATCACTCCTATCTCTTAGAAAATCATCATAAACTATGATTTCCTCATTGACAAACATGATTGATATCATCATATTCTATGACATAGACATAGTTACTGATGATGACACAACACTTCCTCCTCTCTGCTGCTGCGCGCACTCTGACGCTCCGCGACATTTACAAAGCGGGCGAGGAAGCCGCGTATGCCACGTTCTGCGGCCTTCGCTGGCCGGAGACGGACGGCGAAGCTGTGTGCCCTGACTGCGGTTGCTGTGAGACCTACAACATCACCACGCGCCGCAAGTTCAAGTGCAAGGCGTGTCATCGCCAGTTCTCGGTTACGTCCGGCACGATCTTCGCCAGCCGCAAGCTTTCCTTCTCTGACATTCTCGCCGCGATCTGCCTGTTCGTGAACGGCTCCAAGGGCCGCTCAGCCGTCCAGTTGAGCCGCGAGCTTGGCGTCCAGTACAAGACGGCATGGGTCATGGCGCACAAGCTGCGCGAGTCTATGCAGGACGAAGTTGAAGGCGCTACGGTTCAAGGTGAAGTCGAAATCGACGGCGCATACTTTGGCGGCCATATCCGCCCGAAGAACCTGCGCAAGGACCGCGTTGACCGTCGCCGCAAGCGCTACCAGACCGGCACGCGCCGCGTTGTCGTAGCCGTCCGCGCACGTAAGGGCCGCACGCTGACCTTCGTTACCCGCAATGAAGCCGATGGCGTCGATCTGGTTGCCCGCACGGTTAAGCCCGGATCGGTCATTTACGCAGACGAGGCGACCCATTGGGACCACCTGTCACGCGGTTACGCCATGGGCCGGATCAATCACGAGGAAGCCTATAGCGACCTGTGCGGCACCCATACGAACAATGCCGAGAGCTTCTTCTCACGCCTGCGCCGCATGGTGCGCGGTCAGCATCACTTCGTTTCACCGAAGTACCTGCATCAATACGCTGTCCATGCCGCTTGGCTTGAAGATCACCGCCGGGAAAGCAATGGCGATCTGACAATGCGGGTTCTGGGGAACGCGATGGCCGCACCTGTCAGCCGGGAGTTTGCCGGGTATTGGCAACGCGCCGCATAAGGGTGAGTCAAAATGACTCAGATGACAAAGAGAATCATGTGTGAGATGGAAAGTGGCCGGGCCAACTTCGCAGGCCGACCCGGCCACCCAGTCACGCTAATCTCTTAGCGCTTCTTGCAAGGAGCGGGCTTCGAACGGACATGCCGTTTGACAGGTACCGTCTTCGGTCCCGGCTTCTTGCCGACGCGCTCTGTGCGCGTCACTTTTTTACAAGCCATTTGCAATCACCTCCTTTCACGGGCAGTGGCCCGCCGCTAGAGGCATGCCCGCAGGGGTGCGCAAAGCTTGCGTCTACAGGAATCCGGGACTCGCGATTCCCTTCAACCCCTCCTGTGGATGAATCTGGGGAATTAGCTGTGTTTTTCTTGTGGGTAAGATGTGGATAGCTCCCAAACTAAAGCCTTCCCCGAGTGCTGCCGAGCGACAACCCGCCCGGCAGCTCTTTCTTTTCTGAGACACTTCGATATCCGCCGCGTCATATCCGACAGGTACTTCCTGTCATTCGGATCATCGCCGCGTAGTTCCACGATGTTCCTTGCTATCTCCCGGCTCGTGAGAGGGCCGTCAGCGTGCCTCAGCTCATGCAGGCAGGCCCGGAGCAGTTCACCCTGTCCAAATAGCCTGACGACCTTCTGACGCGGCATGATGCTATCCAGATCCCCTGTATAGCCCAGCGTGCCGAGAACGCGGTCCAGTGCGGCTACATCGTTCTTAATCTCGGCTGTGCGGTCTCTCAGTCTCTCAGCTTCGTTGAACAGCTCAGCGCGCTTGGTCAGCAGGCCGTTGATGGTGTGCTCGAAGGTATCGGTTTTAGAGGGCTTCAGGGTGCCCCACTTCGTCAGGGGAGTTGGGTGTGTCATGGACACAGAGTCCCAAATCAGGCAGATTCTGGGAAGGCGCGAAGTTGGTGCGCTTGCTACATAAGTCCGCATTTTCGCAAGGCGGCACTTCAGGCGGTTGGCGGCTGGGACGCCTGGAATGTGACCGAAGACGCTGATCTCGGACTGCGTTTCGCAAGATTGGGGAAGAAGGTTGATGTTATTGCGCCGCCGACTGTCGAAACCCCACCTCAACAGCTCGATGTATGGGTCGGTCAGCGATCCCGCTGGTTGAAGGGGTTCATCCAGACCTGGCTCGTTCTGATGCGGTATCCATCCACGGCCATAAAGGAGATGGGCGTTCTGGGGTTCATCTCGATGCAATTGACCCTCGGCGCATCTATCTTGTCGGCACTTGTCCATCTGCCTTGGCTTGTCTGGTGCGCGGTTTGCCTCTTGGTGCCGGACGCAAATATGGGTTCGGTCAGCTTGGGCATGTTGGCAGCGTCCTATGCTGTTGGCGTGATCGCGGCGCTGACTGTACCGACGTCTTCTTTTGCGGTCCGGCTGCGCGATATCCTGACTATCCCTTTCTACTGGCCTCTTCAGTTCTTCGCTTTGATGCGCGCGCTTTACAGCCTGTCGCGGCGACCGCATTTCTGGGTGAAGACGCCACACGATATGGACGCCTGACGGAGCCGGGGACAGCGCCCCCACATTTTCTAACGCAAGGTCAATGCTTGGCGGTCCTTCGGCTTGGGCATACAGTCGATGCACGATCTGTTGCCCCCAGAGGAGTCCGATATGGCGTATGATGAATCAGTCGACCTAGAGCAGTTTCGCGCTGAAACGCGCGAATGGCTTGAAGAAAATTGCCCCCCTTCGATGCGTACGCCCATGAAGGATGACGAGATTGTCTGGGGTGGAAAACGCGAAAAGTTCAAGAACCCTGAAGCGAAGGTCTGGCTGGAGCGGATGGGTGAAAAAGGTTGGACCGCGCCGGAGTGGCCAGCAAAGTATGGCGGCGGCGGCCTTAGCCGAGAGCAGAACCGCGTGCTGCAGGAAGAGCTGCGCCGCATCAAGGCGCGGCCTGCCTTGTTCTCTTTCGGGCTCTGGATGTTCGGCCCGGCGCTTCTGGAATTTGGAAATGAAGAACAGAAACTGCGCTTCATCCCGGATATCGTAAAGGGCAAGACACGCTGGTGTCAGGGCTATTCCGAGCCGGGTGCGGGGTCTGATCTGGCAGACTTGCAGACGCGTTGCGAAGACAAGGGCGATCATTACCTGATCAATGGTCAGAAAGTCTGGACCTCCTACGCTGACAAGGCTGACTGGATTTTCTGTCTGGTGCGGACCGATACGAGCACCAAGCATGAAGGGATCAGCTTCATCCTGTTCGACATGGAGAGCGAAGGCGTTGAAGCGCGTCCAATTCTGCTGATTTCCGGCGAGAGCCCATTTTGCGAAACATTCTTCACGGATGTGAAAGTGCCGAAAGACCAATTGGTCGGCGAAGTGAATGGTGGCTGGCAGATCGCCAAACGCTTGCTGCAATTCGAGCGCTCGTCCATTTCTGCCGGAGGCTTTGGCGGCACAGGTGGCTCTGGCATTCTGGGGCCGGAAGAATACGCCAAGATGCACATTGGCACCGACAGTGAAGGTCGCCTGATAGATGGTGACCTCCGTGGGCGGATCACTGACCACAAGATGTATGCCAAGGCATTCAACCTGACTGTTCAACGCCAGGCGGAACAAGCCAAAGCGGGCCAGCAAGTTGGCCATACAGCATCCATTCTGAAGTATGGTGCTGCGAAGATGAACCAGGACCGGCATGAGCTACTCGTTGAGGCGCTCGGCACGGAAGGGCTTGGCTGGGAAGGCGAGGGCTTTGATCCGGCAGCCAAGAAGGTCACGCGCCAATGGTTGCGCTCAAAAGGTAACTCTATCGAGGGCGGTACGAGTGAGATCAATCTGAACGTGATCTCCAAACGCGTGCTGGGTCTCAAGGACCACAAGTAACCCATGTCGTCTACGCAGATCATCCTTCTGTTTCTCGGCACACCGTTCATGGCCGGAGTCCTGGCTCCGTTCTTCCGTGGGCGTTGGCTGGTGCAGTCGGCTGTGTGGATGTTCGCGCTGCTGTCCACACTTGCCGCACTTTATGTGTGGGCTGGTATGGAGGCGGCGCGCCTCGAATTGACAAGCATCAGGCTGGCACTCGCTGCCAGCGCTCTCTGGAGTACGGCCGGGCTGGCCGGACTGCTGGTTGGGCGCGAAGCGGAAAACGTGCGGCGTGTTGCAAAGAACACCAGGGACAAACGCAAGGCTTCGGAGATATTCAGATGACATTCCTTTTGACGGAAGACCAGGAAATGCTGCGGGATACCGCAATGGCATTTGCGCGCGATGAACTGCCAGTGACGCGCCTGCGCAAACTGCGTGATAGTGGGGCAAATGGTGTAGACCCGGACACACGCCAGAAGCTGGCCGAACTTGGCTTCTTCGGTGTGATTATTCCGGATGAGCCAGGCGGTGAGCATTTCGGGCTTGTCGGCCTGGGTCAGATCCTGGAAGCGCAGGGGCGGACTTTGGCTGCTACACCCGTGCTTCAAACCGCATTGATCGCGGCCAGTGCGTTGCAGTTGGGTGGCAGTGCGGAACAACAGGCTGAATGGCTGCCAAAGATTGCTGGCGGAGACGCGACATTTGCGCTGGCGCTTGACGAAACCGCGCACTTCAATCCACTCGGTGTTGCAACGGAAGCTGAGCGTAATGGTCAGGGCTACACGCTGAATGGCATGAAGCGTTTCGTTGCCGATGCGCATCATGCTGACATGCTGATCGTGGTGGCCCGCACTTATGGCGAGGCGGGCGATAGGCACGGACTTACGCTGTTCCTTGTGCCAGCCGATGCCAAAGGCGTGTCAGTTCAGGCGCTGAACTCCGTCGATTCGCATGGCGCGGCTCATATCACGCTGGAAGATGTGATCGTTCCGGACAGTGCAATCATAGGCGCAGTGGATAAAGGCGCCGATGTGCTGGAGCCAGTTCTTGATCGGGCGGCCATGGGACAGGCGGCAGAAATGCTTGGCAGTGCGCAAGCGGCATTCGACATGACGCTGGAATACCTGAACAGCCGCAAACAGTTCGGCCAGTTGATTGGATCGTTCCAGGCTCTGCAGCACCGCGCCGCAAAGATGTTCACCGAATTGGAACTGACACGCTCTTGCGTGGCAGCTGCGCTTGCTGCCGTTGATGAGGGCAAGGACAATGTCGCCGAACTTGCAAGTCTCGCAAAAGCAAAGGCGAGCGAACTGGTGCATCTGGTGTCCAATGAGTGCGTGCAGATGCATGGCGGTATCGGCATGACGGATGATGCTGATCCGGGCCTCTACATGAAACGTGCTCGTGTGCAGGAAGCCATGTTCGGGTCTGCCAGCTGGCACCGCGATCGCTACGCGCGCCTAGCAGGCTACTAGCGGTTCGGAAACACTGAATGAAAAAAAAGCCGGGAAGGTCTGATCCTTCCCGGCTTTACTTTTATCTCGCAAGAGACGCTGGCTTAGCCCTTCAGGACCGATCCCTTCTTCAGAGCTTTGGCAATCAGGTAGTACATGACTGGACGATGTTTTGCGCGAACGGACTTTCCGTACTTCGCAACGGCGTCGGCAATGGCTGCGTCTGCTTTCGCATCGTCAGTTACACCAAGCTTCTTTGCAATGAAGCCTTTCTTGATGCGGGCCAGTTCTTCCTTGTCGGACGCAGCGACTGTCGCAGAGTCGGCCTTGTAGATTGTTGGCCCACAAGCTTTCACGGCGGCATTCAGAAGATCCATGTCGGAGCGTTTTTCACCAACCTTGTCTTTCAGGTCCGTGACATACTTCTCCATCAGCACTTCTTTCGGAGAAGGTGCCTTGGCGGCTTTTGTTGCAGTTGGTGCAGCGGCTTTCTTCGGCGCCGCGGCTTTCTTGGCTTTGGTTGCTTTTGCCATGGGAGTTTCTCCTCAATGGGCCCGACGAACGGGCGTGTTTGAATTTACGCAGCTCACAATACGAATCAGTTTGAAACGTGAAATGGACACTGAACTGTTTTTCCACAGCCTGCCAACCCCTTTTCGGTAGTGAAACGATTCTCAGCAACATGAAGTATACGGACAAAATGGCGGTTGGGTTGCTGATCGCACGTTTCGTTAAGGGCGTGAACTACATTGATTGACCTGTGCGGATTGGGAGTACACATCTTGAGTGCAAACCAGACATGAGATGAGGGCTGACATGTTCCGATACTTGCCGTGGATCACTATCGTACTCCTGCTTGTCGGGTGTCTTGTGTTTTGGAGACTGCAGCCATGGCTGCTGTACGCAGCTGCCGTGCTTGCACTATTTGCGCTGACTGGCCTGTATGACGTCTTCCAGCGCAAGCACAGTCTTTGGCGAAACTATCCATTGGTGGCGCGGATCCGTTGGGTGGCGGAGGAGCTTCAGCCCTTTCTGCGTGCCTACATTGTCGAGAGCGAAACAGAAGGTCGTCCATTTAATCTGGAAGATCGGGCGATGGTGTACCGCCGAGCAAAGAATGTATCTTCGGTGGAGCCGTTTGGCAGTCATCTGGATATGGACAAGCCGCCCTATGAATGGCTGGCGCACTCTATCGCCGCACAACATCCCACCGAGAGCGACCCGCGCGTGATGGTGGGCGCGCCTGGCACGTCCCAGCCTTATTCGACAAGTGTCTTCAATATCTCCGCCATGAGTTTCGGGTCTCTGGGAGCGCACGCTATCTCAGCCCTTTCAAAAGGCGCCGCACTTGGGGGGTTCTATCACGACACGGGGGAAGGGGGTGTCTCGCGCTATCACCGACAGGGAGGCGGTGACTTGGTCTGGGAGCTTGGGTCTGGCTATTTCGGGTGTCGCGCATCTGATGGAAGCTTTGATGCTGCCAAGTTCGCCGAAACTTCCGCAGACCCCCAAATCAAGATGATCGAGGTGAAGCTGAGCCAGGGTGCCAAGCCAGGGCATGGCGGCGTGTTGCCGGGCGAGAAGGTGACTGCGGAAATCGCAGAAGCGCGCGGCATTGAAATCGGGCAGACTTGCATCTCTCCGCCTTCGCATTCTTCTTTCTCGACGCCCATCGAGATGCTGGAGTTTGTTGCCAGATTGCGTGATCTGTCAGGTGGCAAGCCTGTTGGTATCAAGTTCGCAGTCGGCAACCGGTGGGAAACCCTGGCGATCTGCAAGGCGATGCTGGAAACAGGTCTGCGCGTTGACTTCATGGTTGTTGACGGCGGCGAAGGTGGGACCGGCGCTGCGCCTGCGGAGTTTCTAGACCATGTTGGCGCCCCCTTGCGTCAGGCACTCGTTCTGACGCGTAACGCCTTGGTTGGAACGGGGCTGAAGGATGAGGTTCGCCTTGCATGTTCGGGCAAGCAGATCAGCGCGTTCTCAATGGCCTCGTCTCTGGCACTTGGCGCAGATTGGGTGAACACAGCGCGTGGCTTCATGTTTGCGCTTGGCTGTATCCAGTCCCTCAATTGTCACAACAATACGTGCCCGACGGGCATTGCGACATCGAACATGTCACGCCAGCGTGGTCTGGTCGTCGAAGACAAGGCGATCCGCGTCAGGAATTTTCATCACAATACGGTAAAGGCGCTGATGGAAGTCGTCGGTGCCGCAGGGTGCGCGCATCCTTCTGAGCTGACGCCTCGCCATGTGATGCACAGGGTCACTGAAGACATCTCCTATACCGCCGAACGAGCCTACCAACTGATCTCCAACGGGCAATTGCTGGATGCGCCTGATGAGACCCAATTGGCTGAGGAATGGCGCATGGCACAGGCGGCAAGTTTCCACCCAGCAATTTAGCGGGAATACGAGAAGGGGGCGGCCGCATCACAGTTTCACCGGAACCAGCCTTGTTTCATCCGGTTCTGTGCTAGTGCATAGAAAGCGGGCAGCATGATGGTTTCCGCATCCAGTCTTTGGCCGCGCGCTTTGGTCATGGCTGGACGCGGGTTAGACCAAGTGGGACAGGATGGGCAATGACTGAAACTGAGACGCCAAAGCGTAGTCGACTGATTGCGATTTCGAACAGGACCGCTGCGGGGCAGGAAAGCCGCGCCGGTGGGCTCGCTGTGGCTTTGTGGGACTCGCTTGCCGATACACGAGGACTCTGGATCGGCTGGAGCGGTCGCATTCTGGACTTTCCCAGCAATCGCGCCCGCAAATCCAGCGAGGATGGCGTGGAGTTTGCCCTGACGGACTATTCCCGCGATCAGTTCGATGGGTTTTACCTGGGCTATTCAAACAGCGTGCTGTGGCCAGTGATGCACAATCGTATCGATCTTGCCGTCTTCGATTCTTCGTTCTTTCGCTATTATGTGGAGATCAACGAGAAATTTTCCGACATTGTGCGACGTCAGGCGACAGAGGACGACTTGATCTGGGTGCACGATTACCACTTCCTGCTTTTGGGCGGTATATTGCGGGAAGAAGGATGGACAGGACGCTGCGGTTTCTTCCTGCATATTCCATTCCCCTCTCCAGAAGTCTTTCGCGCTATTCCGGAGCATCGCAAGCTTGCGAAAGGCCTGTGCGCTTATGATGTTGTCGGCCTGCAATGCCGGAAAGATCTGGCCAATCTGGCGCAGTATCTGGAAGAGGAATTCGGCGCCGAGGAACAGCCAGATGGCAAGTTCCTGGTTGAAGGTCGTATTGTGCATTTGCTGCATTGTCCGATCGGCATCGACAGCAAGTCATTTGCGCAGACAGCGCAGGACGAACCAGCAACGCGCGCCGCAAGCCGCCTGTCCCGGTTTCTTGGAGAGCGGGATCTGGTCATCGGTGTCGACCGAATGGATTACTCCAAGGGATTGCCACAGCGTTTCGAAGGCATGGCGGATCTGTTCGACAGATATCCCGAGCTGCACGGCAAGATCTCGTTCACGCAGATCGCGCCGCCATCGCGCTCCGTTGTAGAAGAATATGCGCAGCTTCGCGAACAGCTGGATGCCCTGTCCGGGCGCATCAATGGAGACTATGGTGATCTCGACTGGATGCCGATCAGGTATCTCGCACGCGGATATGATCGCGAGGAGATTGCCGGTCTATATAGACTTGCCACGGCGTGCCTTGTGACGCCTTTGCAGGATGGTATGAACTTGGTCGCCAAGGAGTTTGTCGCCGCGCAAGACCCTGAAGACCCCGGCGTGTTGATCTTGTCTCAGTTTGCCGGCGCAGCGGAGCAAATGAAGGAGGCTTTGATTATCAATCCTTATGACAGTTCGGCGATCGCCGAAGCCGTGAAGCAGGCGATTGAAATGCCGCGCGAGGAACGGCGGGAACGCTGGCAAAAGCTCTACGACAACATTTCCGAACAAGACATCGGCTGGTGGCGAAGCCGCTTCATGACCGCCTTCGAGCAGGTTCCGGCATGAGCCAGCCGGACGTCTCTCCTCCCAGGCTGGAAAACACGGTCGCATTGTTCCTTGATTTCGACGGCACATTATCACCGCTTCAGGATGATCCGGATGCCGTATTTCTGGCGCCGGGCATGGATGACGTGTTGATTCAGTTATCTGAGAAGCTGAACGGTGCGCTCGCCATCCTGTCTGGACGCGACCTGACGGATCTGTCTAGGCGCGTCCCGAATGCCTTGTGGCGTTTTGGAAATCATGGCCTTCGCTCCGCCGCTCCGGGAGAGAGGATGGCGGACACGGTGACGGAGGCTCCTGATGGGCTCATCTGTCGGCTTCAATCTGTGATCAGCGCTTTTGACGGGGTGCGGCTGGAGAAGAAGGGGCCTGTTCTGGCTGTGCACTATCGCGCAGCGCCCGACAAGGGTGAGCAGTTGGCCTTGCAATTGGAAAGCGCTCTTGCAGAGTATTCCGACTACGCGCTGCAATCCGGAAAGATGGTGCTTGAGGCGAAGCCGAGCGGGGCGAATAAGGGTGTCTGTCTCGAGAAGGCGATGCGCGCATTTCCCTTCGAAGGGCGGGTTCCCGTTATGATTGGGGACGACAAGACAGATGAAGACGCCATTCTTGTCGCCAATCGTCTGGGTGGATGGTCTGTCAAAGTTGGAGAAGGGGCCAGCGCTGCAGAGTATCGGCTGACGTCCCATAAGGATGTCGAAAATTACCTGAAAGAGATGTTGGGAGATTTATGAGCCTGGATCTTGGAGTTGTCGGAAACGGGACTGTTGCCGGCCTGATCAATTCGCGCGGAGACTATGAATGGTTCTGCCTTCCGCGATTTGATGGTGAGCCTGTGTTCAACAAGCTGTTGGGTGGCGGCGGAACGTTCACCGTCTGGATGGAGGGCTTGACCAAGCGCTCCCAGACCTATGATCGCAACACGGCTATACTGCGCACGCGAATGGAGGCTGAAGACGGAGCAATTCTCGAGATTGTCGACTTTGCTCCGCGCTTTCAGCATAAGGGGCGCACTTTTCGGCCCGCGAGCCTGGTCCGGCGTTTCGAGGTAATCTCGGGCGCGCCGCAGCTGAAGATTTCCCTCACACCGGAAACGGATTGGGGCGGACGCCGCTTGAAGCCAATTCGAGGTGTCAATCATGTGCGCTTCGTCGATGAGGAATTGTCATTCCGGGTGACGACTGATGCGCCGGTTTCCTACATTCTGACAGAAACCAGCTTTATTCTGGATAAGGATGTGACCTTTATTCTGGGGGCTGATGAATCCCTGACGGATTCTCCTGGCGTCATTGCCCGTGATTGGGAAGAACGTACGCGCCAATACTGGGCGAAATGGGCGCGAAGCCTCGCCATTCCATTTGAGTGGCAGGATGAAGTTATCCGCGCTGCCATCACGCTCAAGCTGTGCGTGTTTGAGGAAACAGGCGGAATTGTTGCCGCGTTGACAACGTCCGTTCCTGAGCATGAAGGATCTTCCCGCAACTGGGACTATCGCTTCTGCTGGATTCGTGATGCGTACTTTACTGTGACCGCGCTTAACCGACTGTCCGGAATGGGCACTTTGGAACATTATATGAGATGGGTGAGGAATATTGTTGCCCATTCGAAGGGTGGACATATTCAGCCTGTTTACGGAATCGGCCTTGAAGCGGACCTCACGGAAGACGTCGCGCCTCACTTGCCGGGATTCAGGGACTCAGGTCCGGTCCGGCGTGGCAACCAGGCTGCGGAGCACATTCAGCACGATGTGTACGGTCAGGTTGTGTTGGGCGTTGCACAATCTTTCTTCGACCACAGACTGCTCGCTCAGCCCGGTATTGCGGAGTTCGAACAATTGGAGCCGGTGGGCGAACGGGCGTTTGCCGTTTACGACACACCGGATGCAGGCATCTGGGAATTCCGAACCATCGCTCATGTGCATACATCTTCCGCGATCATGTGCTGGGCCGCCTGTGATCGCCTCTCGCTGATCGCTGACAGGCTCGGACTTGAAAGTCGCGCTGCCTATTGGAGAGAGCGCGCAGACATAATTCATGCGACCATTTTGGACAAAGCCTGGAATGATGACGTCAAAGCTTTCACGGCCGCGTTCGGCGGTACGGATCTGGACGCGTCTGTCCTGCTGATGGCGGAGATCGGATTCCTGCCCGCCACGGACGAGCGCTATGTCGCCACAGTCGATGCAGTGGACCGGGATTTGCGCATGGGCGATCATGTGTACCGTTACAAGGTTGAGGACGATTTCGGGAAACCGAAGACCGCTTTTACGGCCTGCACGTTCTGGTTCATTGACGCGCTGTATCGCGTCGGCCGAGTCGAAGAGGCACGGCGCATGTTTGAGACTGTACTGGCCACCCGCAACCATCTGGGCCTCTTGTCTGAAGACGTGGATACGGAGACCGGTGAACTCTGGGGGAACTTCCCACAAACCTATTGCATGGTCGGAATCATCAATTCTGCGGCACTGCTGAGCAAGCCTTGGGCAGCAGTCACATAAACCTGCACAGTTTTAGCGAACTCGGTTCGATGCTGAGCGGCCGGAACTGAGTTTGTTGAACTGATTCAGCGACTGTGCGTTGCTGAAATCATGGGTGAGAGTGACGACGTCTTTGATGAAATGCATGGCTTCGGGGAAGCGGTACGGTCGCCGTACGCCCGCTATTCCTCCTGGTTTGAAGGCGCGACGCCGTCTGCACTGCTGAAGAAATCGCGGGAAGCGCGCACCTTTTTCCGTCGCACCGGCATTACGTTCAATGTTTACGGTGATGTTGAAGCCGATGAACGGCTGATTCCGTTTGATCTGGTGCCGCGTATTATTGGGGCCAGTGAGTGGGCTTTGCTGGTTCGCGGCATTGAACAGCGGGTCCGCGCTATCAATGCATTTCTTTACGACATCTATCATCGACAGGAGATCATTCGCGCGGGCCGTTTGCCCGAACACTTGATCCGCGAGAATGATGCATTCCTGCCCAAGATGATCGGTTTCGATCCGCCGGGCGGGATCTACACGCACATAGTTGGCATAGATCTTGTCAGAACAGGACCAAACGAATTCTTCGTGCTTGAGGATAATGCGCGGACACCATCTGGCGTTTCCTACATGCTGGAAAACCGGGAAACGATGTTGAAAATGTTTCCCGAGCTATTCGCGCAAGTGCCTGTGCAGCGTGTCTCCGGGTATCCTATGGCCCTTCGCCGATCCCTGGAAAGGTCCGCGCCGCAATCGTCAGCCGACAGGCCCACTGTGGCCGTACTGACGCCCGGCATTCACAACTCGGCTTACTTTGAGCACGCTTTCCTTGCCGACCAGATGGGTGTCGAACTTGTTGAAGGCCACGATCTGCGCGTGGTGGACGGGCGGGTCGCGATGCGGACGACGCAAGGTTACGAGCCAATTGACGTACTCTATCGCCGCGTGGATGACGACTTTCTGGATCCCTTGAATTTCAGACCGGACTCCATGCTGGGTGTCGCTGGAATATTCGACGTCTACCGCGCAGGCGGGATCACCATTGCGAACGCGCCGGGTACCGGCATTTCGGATGACAAGGCGATCTATTCCTACATGCCGGAAATCGTCGAGTTCTATACAGGGCAGGCGCCGCTCCTGAAGAACGTTCCAACCTGGCGATGTGCTGAACCGGATGCGCTGGCCTATGTGCTGGAGCATCTGGAAGAATTGGTGGTGAAGGAAGTGCACGGATCAGGCGGCTATGGCATGTTGGTCGGGCCAGCCGCAAGCAAGCGAGAGATCGCAGCTTTCCGAAGAAAGCTGACTGCGAAGCCAGCGAACTATATCGCGCAGCCGACGCTTGCGCTGTCCACGGTACCTATCCTGACCAAGGCCGGATTGTCGCCCCGCCATGTAGATCTGCGTCCTTTCGTTCTGGTGTCGCCAGACGGTGTTGATGTGACGCCCGGCGGTCTGACACGGGTGGCCATGAAAAAGGGTTCACTCGTTGTCAATTCGAGCCAGGGTGGTGGCACCAAGGACACCTGGGTTTTGAAGGAAGGCTAGGAGATGCTCGGACGCACTGCATCTGGTCTGTTCTGGATGGCCCGCCTTCTGGAGCGCGCCGAGAATACCAGTCGCCTAGTGGAGGCTGGTTTCCGCATGGCGCTGACCCGATCGCAGCCAGGGGAAGAGGAGTGGCGATCTGTTCTGGTCACGGCCGGTTGCCATGACACCTATCGTGCGCGACATGATATGATTGATGGGGCCAAGGTGGCAGACTTTGCGCTCCGTGACCGATCAAACCCCTCCAGTGTATTGTCGACCCTTCACGCTGCCCGTGAAAATGCCCGTATGACCCGCACAGCCCTGACGCGGGAAATGTGGGAGGCGATTAATGATTTCTGGATGACGTTGAGAGATGCGCTCAAGCGGCCCCCCTCGGAAACTGATTTGCCTGAAATCCTCACCATGATCCGGCAGCAAGGTGCGCAAGTTCGCGGCGCGACAACCGGCACGATGCTTCGCAACGACATCTATAATTTCGTCATTCTCGGCATCATGTGCGAACGAGCCGACAACACGGCGCGTATCCTTGATACCAAGTACTATGTCCTCCTGCCGACCAGTGCGTCTGTCGGCTCTCCCCTCGACAATGTTCAGTGGGAGATGATCTTGCGGTCTGCCTCTGCGCAGCGTTCATTTCATTGGCTGAATGGCGGCAGTGTTACGCCGCGCTCCATCGCTGACTTTCTTGTTTTTGACACGCGCATGCCGCGCTCTCTGGCCTATTGCTACCAGACGATCACGCATGAGCTCGACTGTCTGTTTCGGCAGTACGGCCAACGCGTCATGGCCCACGATCTGGCAACGTCTCTGGAAGCAAGTCTGGCCGCGACGAATGTAGACAGCGTGTTTGATAGCGGCCTGCATGAGTTCCTGACGGACTTTCTCGGTCGCAACGCTGCATTATCAACCCAGATCGAACGAGACTACAGGTTTGCGGAGTGATGGGATGAGGCTGACAGTAGATCACACATCGACCTACACCTATGAGACAGGCGTATCGTACGCTCTCCAACAGGTTCGTAAACGTCCTGTCAGTTTGCCCTCGCAATCGATCCTGTCATGGGATCTGTCTATTGATGGGGCGCGTCTGGAGACCAGCTACACAGATCATCACGGGAATCTTGTCGACCTGGTCCAGGTGGATCCAGACGCTTCGAGCGTGACCGTCAGCGTGAAAGGTGAGGTGGAAACGCACGACATGTCCGGCATGATGGGTGGGCATCGCCAGCTCGTGCCGCTTTGGCTCTACAAGCGTCCGACAGGATTGACGGCACCTGCAAAAGGATTGCGGGCGCTTGCGGGAAAGTTCGGTAGCAACACCGCACAGGATGTGGGCGTGCTGCATGAGGTAATGGCCGAAATTGCCACTCATGTGGCTTATCAAACCAACGAAACCGATTCCGAGACCACAGCTGAAGAAGCGCTGCAGAAGGGCCAAGGGGTGTGTCAGGATCATGCGCACATTTTCATCTCAGTTGCGCGGCTTTTGGGGTTTCCGACGCGATATGTCAGCGGCTATCTGATGATGACAGACCGCATTGATCAGGACGCGGGTCATGCGTGGGCGGAGGCGTGGGTGGATGGCCTCGGATGGACAGGGTTCGATGTGTCCAATGGCATCTGCCCAGACGCGCGCTACATTCAGGTTGCGACCGGCCTGGACTATCGGGACGCTGCGCCGATCCGCGGCATGGTGTACGGGGCAGGCGCTGAAAACCTGGTAGTATCCATTCAAGTGCAGCAGTAGATTGCGAGAGCTTTTGTATCGGAGAATCACCCAGTGACGTATTGCGTTGCGCTTCGGTTGAACCGGGGACTTATCTTCATGTCGGATACCCGCACAAATGCGGGCATCGACAATATCTCGAAATTTCAGAAGATGTTCACTTGGGAGAAGCCGGGTAGCCGCGTGATCACCGTCATGACGGCTGGAAACCTTGCGACAACACAAGCCGTCATCAGCCTGCTTGATGAGCGACTGAAAGCCCCGGAAGAACGTAATCCCAGCATCATGGCGGCGGATACCATGTTCCAGGTCGCAAAATTGGTGGGCGACACGCTGAAAGAGGTGATCCGCACCCAAGGGGATGGCGGCCCGGAATCGGAGGCAGCCTTTGGCGCTACGCTTATCGTGGGTGGTCAGATCGCTGGCATGGAGCCAAGGTTGTTCCTCGTATACCCTGAAGGGAACTTCATCGAAGCGAGTGACGAGACCCCTTTCTTCCAGATCGGGGAAACCAAATATGGTCGTCCAATCATTTTGAGGGCTTTCAGTCCCGACATGACATTCGAAGAGGCCGTGAAGCTGCTATACGTCTCGTTCGACTCGACGCTGAAGGCCAATCTGTCCGTGGGTATGCCGCTCGACCTGCAAACCATTGAGTTGGATACCTGCAAGGTCGCTCAGAAGCGGCGGGTCGAGGAGAACGATCCTTACTTCTCGACGATCTCTTCGAAATGGGGCGACGCATTGAAGCTCGCCTTCAATTCATTGCCTGACTACGAATTCTGATCAGATCGGTTCGGGCACATGGCTTCGGTACAGCTTGCGGGCAAGCTCTACCCGACCGAGTGCATCCAATCCTTCGGTATCTGCTTCCAGTGTCGCCTTGAGTAGTGGGCGAATGCCGATCCGGTTCGCAATCTGAATGGCGAGCCCCGGCCGTGCATTCAGCTCCAGAAGAAGCGGTCCCTTTGTCTTGTCCAGAACAATGTCTGCGCCGAGATAACCGAGCCCCGTCACATCGTACGCCTTCGAGGCCATTTCCAGCATCGTATCCCAATGCGGAACCGAGAAATTACGCAGCGGGTTCGCGGTATCAGGATGTATGTCTGTGGTCTTGCCGTTCTGCATACCGCTCAGCGTCTTGCCTGTGACCAGATCCAGTCCAACGCCCACGCCACCCTTGTGCAGGTTCGCTTTGCCATCCGACTCTGCGGTTGGCAGGCGCACCATCGCAACGGCAGGAATGCCGCGCACGACAATGATGCGGATGTCTGGCACACCGCCGAATGAGATCGGATTGAAGATTTCGTCGAATTTTACCCGATACTCGAACATGGCCACGTCCGGCTGGCCGCTGAGGCTATACATGCCAGACAGGATATTGTTCACGTGGAAGCGGATGTCTTCCAGAAGGGCGCGCTGGCCGTTCGACCGGCGCCAACCGCCCCGCATCGGCTCCATCAACACCTGTATCCCGTTCCCCTGAGAGCCGTTGGCAGGCTTGATAACCACACCATCAGGCTTGTCCAGATAAGACTCCAGATGGCGCATATGGAACGGGTTGGCGATCACGCCATAAAGCTCCGGCGTGGGGATGTTTGCCGCGTTGGCGAGACGTTTGGTCTCGCGCTTGTCGTCTACCAGACGGATCAGTCGCCGCGGGTTGAGCTCATTCACGAGGCGGACATTGCGCTCGTTGATGCCGAGCAGCCCAGCCTTCCGTAGAGCCCGATACCGTCCGATCATTTGCGTGTGTCCAACTCGCGGAACCGGATCAGTTCACTGAGGCGCAATCCGGTATATTTACCCATCAGCAGGCAGATCGCCATGATCACGAGAAGCAGTTCAGGGAAGTTGAACATCAGATACTCGACATGCGTGTTGGTCATGACGAGGTAAGACGCCGCAGCGACCATCAGGCTGCCGATGCCTTGCTTGATGGCTTCGGTGGCCGAGTATTCTTCCCAGGCAATCGACATGCGCTCGATCGTCATCGTCAGAATGACCATTGGGAACAGCGATATTGAAAGGCCGATGCGCTGGCCGCTATTGTTCATGATCTGCGCGATAACGGCCATACAGATAACAATAAACACGACAACGGTCGCCAATCGTGGGACCAGCAGCAACTTCAACTTTTCCAGATAGAAACGCACGGCGAGTCCCAGCGCGATGAGCGCCGTGAACAGGATGACTCCGTTGACGAGCGCCGTTTCGCGGAACGCAATGCCGATCAGGACAGGCATGAATGTGCCGAGGGTCTGGAGGCCAATGAACTGGCGGAGGAAGACCAACATCAGAATGCCCACCGGAATGGTCACCAGAACCTGATAGACAAGTTGCGTGGTGATCGGCAGGCGATTGAACGAGAACCATTGCATCGCCGAGCCTTCGTCCTTGGCGACACGTTGCACCACATCCGCGACAGCGGCATTGACGGGCTGGATGCTGACTTGCAGGTCGAGATCGGAGATGCCTTCCGCTCGGATGAAATCCTTGGTGCCATGCCAGATCGTGAAGAATTCCTGCGGATCCGGACCTGGGAAGTAACGGCGGTCAACGCCATCCGCATGATATTCGAGCCAATGCCGGATTTCTGCCCGGCGGCGCGCAGAATCCAGGAATACGCCATTCGCCACGCGGGCAGGGATACCCTGACTGGTCAAGACATCGCGGGCAAGCGCAAGGCGTGCGATTGGGCGCGGCAGGGCTGGCGATAGCAGGGCGTCGACTTCATCGACATCCCCGTCCACGAAGATCTCTTCCAGAACGAGATCTGCGAGAGACTCGTCATCGGCTGAGCGCCGGCGCAAGTCCGTGGACCACACCAGGAAAGCCTGTCGCTCAAGGTCATTTTCTGCCTCAGGCGCGGCGCGGCGCAGTTTTCGGCGCATGTCGTCGGGAAGGGGGCTTTCAACAGTCTCACCGAGCAGGCGCGCACGGTATCGAAGCACCTTCCGGTCATTCGGATAACGATACGTCCAGATGGCGGTCCGACCCTCATCATTGCGGCCATTCAGCCTCAATCCGAAAGCACCGTTGTAGAACTGTTCCTGCGATACGCGGCGATTTTCGCTGTTCGAGGGAACAAAGGTTTCCAGCCGAACTGGCTGGTTGCTCGTGTCGAAGTCGAGATAGATCTCGAAATCCCAAGTTGTGGTCTGCAGGCCGGGGGTCAGCGGATAATCGTGCTGAAGCACTTTCGTCGCGAAGATGCCAAGGCCAATGGCGGCCAGAACCAGGGCAAGTAATCGGGTATGGGTAAAGCTATTCACGGTCTTCTGTTTCGCAGCTGCCAGGAGCAATGAACGTCGAGGCGGAATCGACAAGCACACGGGACGCCATGAATTCGCGTCCTACAAGGAAATCGTATTCGAATTCTTCCCGGTCAGCCAGATTGACTTCCGCCAGGCCGCTTACGCCGCCGATGCATAGCGGTAAGTGAATCACAGGGCGTCTGATGGTTCCGCCCTTTTTCAATTTGATAAGCGCGAAACGCCGAACATTCTGATCGTATCGGACGGTGCGCCCATTCTTGCCGACAAGCCGGAAGCGAACCCAGTCGTCCTTGCCGGATTTGTTGTAGATGTGAACATCGCGTGCAAACACCGAGCTGGAATCGGCACCCGTATCCAGCTTGCCTTTCATCTCAAGGCCAAGTTTTCCGACATATACGTTCTCGACATAGCCCATGGTTACCGGGTCGTCGGTCCGGTCGCTGCTGTCAGCGGAGGCTGACATTGCGGGCAATGACAGAAGGGCCATCGCGGCCACGATAGATCTGAAATACTTCACGTGAATTTGTCCCTTTGCCTTAATCGAGGCAGTCCTCTGCTCACCTACCATGCGAGCGGTGAAGGCGATAGCGTTCGGATCACTTCGGCGTCCCAATTGGGGACGTGGTACAGACTGATAAGTTCCCTGACGACGCCCATTTTTGCCTCAAAAACCTGATTTCGTGTCATTTCTATGGTGAATACGAGGATCGACTGTGGCCCCGGTCTTGCATGTCAATAAACTGCACCTTCTGCGTGTATCACCCCACAAAAATTAACCAAGAATAGAATTTTAAAAAAACTCTATTTCAGGTTGCGTTCTGTAATTGCTGCTATAGAATGAACGTCGGAGGGAGAGAGCTTCGGCTGTCTCGGAGACTGTAAGACGCTGGGGAGTGGTTCGGTTCGCAATCACAAATGCCGGGCGTCATGTTGACGTTGAGAATGGATCGAATCCCGAAGAATTCGGGGGTGATAGGCAGGAAGGCTTTATGGATCGGTCGGTGGATCAGATTCTGGACTGCGTTCGCGAGAATGTGGACGTGCATGTCCAGAATGGCGTGCTGGTTGCGAAGTCGGCAGATGCGCGATCTTTATCTCTGCCTGCGATCTATCCGGAATGGCTGGGAGACGCGGCGTTTGCACAGGCGCATGGTGCGCGGTTCAACTATGTCGTCGGCGAAATGGCGCGGGGCATAGCCACGCCCAGGATGGTTATCGAAGCCGTTCGGGCAGGATGTGTCGGGTTCTATGGCAGCGCCGGACTGAAGCCCGACACGATTCAGGCGGGCATACAGGAAATCAAGGCAGGCATTGCGCAGGGGCAAACCTCTTGGGGTGCGAATCTGATTCATTCACCCCAACAGCCGGGCTACGAAGCAGAAGTCGTGGACTTGTTCCTGTCGATGGGCGTCAGGCGCGTTTCGGCGTCAGCCTATATGCGTTTGTCGCCAGAAGTCGTCCGATACACAGCGCTTGGCTTGTCCAGGGACGGGCAAGGCAGCATCCGGCGCGCCAATCATGTTTTCGCGAAAGTATCGCGCGCTGAAGTCGCGCGGCAATTCATGCAGCCTGCGCCAGAGAAAATTCTGCGCGCGCTGGTATCAGAAAATCGCATATCGCCGGAGCAGGCCGAACTTGCGGCGCAGGTTCCTGTCGCGCTCGACCTCACGGCTGAGGCGGATAGCGGTGGTCACACCGACAACCGCGCCGCGGCGCCCTTGTTTTCATCTCTGTCTATCGCGCGTGATCAAGTAGCCGCGGAAACCGGTATCGATGCGAACATGATCCGTATCGGCCTGGGCGGCGGCATTGCCACACCGCACGGCGTAGCGGCGGCGTTCCAGATGGGCGCAGCCTATGTCCTGACCGGATCAATCAATCAGGCGGCTATCGAGTCGGGTTTGTCCGAACCTGCGCGACAATTGCTTGCCAAGGCCGGGCCAGCCGATGTCGGGATGGCTCCGGCAGCGGACATGTTCGAACAGGGCGTCGAGGTGCAGGTGCTGAAGCGCGGAACCTTGTTCGCCATGCGGGGGCGCAAACTGCACGCGCTCTACAAGGCGGGCTTGTCGTTCGAAACGATGACACAGAAGGATCGGGCCTGGCTGGAAGACGTATTGGGCGAGCCATTTGACGATGTCTGGCAGAAGACACGAGCCTTCATGCTGCAATCAAACCCGAAGGAAGCGGCGCGCGCTGAGGCGGATGGGAACAAGCGGCTGGCGCTCGTGGCGCGTCGCTATCTGTTCATGGGCGCACAATGGGCGCGTGAGGGTGTGGCCGACAAGGCCTCGGACTATCAGATCTGGTGCGGGCCAGCCCAGGGCGCATTCAATGAATGGGTCGCTGGCACATTTCTGGAGCCAATCGAGAACCGGACGGTTCGCCAGATCGCCCTGAATCTGATGGAAGGTGCGGCACGATTGACGCGAGCAGGGCAAATGCGCGCTGCAGGCATTGCTGTGCCGCCCACTGCGTTCTCCTGCACGCCAAAAAGGTTTCTCTGATATGATGTCTTACAAGGTCAGCAAGCCATGAGTTCAAAAGCCGCCACACCGATTGCCATTGTAGGCATGGGCGCGATCTTCCCAGGGCGCGGGGATGTGACCGGGTTCTGGCGTGATGTGTTCGAGGGACGCGACTTGCTGTCGGATGTGCCGTCCACGCATTGGCTGACCGAAGACTATTATGACAGTGATCCGAGGACGAAGGACAAGACTTATGGCAGGCGGGGCGGGTTCATTGATCCTGTCGCTTTCGATCCGCTGACCTTCGGTATCCCTCCAAAGGCGATGGAGGGGACGGATACAGCACAGTTGCTGGCGCTGGTCGCGGCATATGCGACGCTTCAGGATATTGAGCGTGATAGCGAGGGTCGGATCGACAAATCTCGTACGAGCGTAGTCTTGGGTGTAGCGTCTGCTACCGAGTTGACGGCGCATATGGCAGGTCGTCTCCAACGGCCGGTCTGGGTCAATGCCATGCGCGAAGCCGGACTGCCGGAAAGTGAAGTCACTGCGCTCGCCGAGCGGATCGAAAGCCACTATGTCGAATGGCAGGAAGCGACATTTCCGGGACTGCTCGGAAACGTCGTAGCCGGACGGATTGCCAACAGGTTTGATCTTGGCGGCAGCAACATGGTCACCGACGCGGCATGTGCCTCAAGTCTTTCTGCACTGAGCATCGCGTTGCATGAACTGCGCTCGGGCGACAGCGACACGGTGCTGACTGGTGGCGTCGACGCGCTCAATGACATCCTGATGTATATGTGCTTTTCAAAAACGCCGGCCTTGTCGCCAACAGGTGACTGCCGGCCGTTCTCGAACGAAGCCGATGGCACCATGCTTGGTGAAGGGATCGGCATGCTGGCGCTGCGCCGCCTCGAAGATGCGGAACGCGATGGCAACACGATCCATGCGGTGATCCGGGGACTTGGCGGTGGATCAGATGGTAAAGGCACAGCCATTTATGCGCCGGTGCCAGAAGGGCAGGCGCGCGCCTTGAGGCGTGCCTATGAGCAAGCGGGGTACGGCCCGGAGGCCGTAGACCTGGTTGAAGGGCATGGCACCGGGACGAAAGCCGGTGACAAGGCTGAGCTGGATGGACTGCATCTGGTTTTCGGTGAGGTTGAGTCTGAAGCGCCTTGGTGTGCGCTTGGGTCCATCAAGTCCCAGATCGGACATACGAAGGCCGCCGCCGGCGCCGCCAGTCTTGTCAAAGTCGTGAATGCGCTCAGTCGTAAAATCCTTCCGCCTACAATCAAGATCGAAGAACCTGCGGAAGTCATCAAGGATAGCCCAGCCTTCTACCTGAACACCGAGGCTCGCCCCTGGATTGCGCCCAAAAAGCGCCCGCGCCGCGCGTCTGTCAGTTCATTCGGATTTGGCGGAAGCAATTTCCATGTGACGCTGGAGGAGTATATCGGCAAGACAGCGGCGAAGCCTTATCGGGTGATGCCAGCAGAGCTGTTTCTGTTCAGTGAGGATTCGGGCAATGCGCTTGCCTCCGCGATTGAGGCTACCCCTGGTCAGCTAGACGAAGCCGGGCTGGCGTACGCCGCATCGCAAACGCACGCTGCCTTCAGGGCCGACGCTCCGGCGCGCGCAGCAATCATTGCTGAGTCTCTGGCGGATCTGAAGTCAAAAACAGAAAGCCTGTCCCAGCAGATCAGGGCTGGCGAGATCGGTGTCCGTCCGTTCAAGGCTGATTGCGTTGCCTCGCTGGACGCGCCGTTGACTGGCAAAACTGCTTTCATGTTTTCTGGCCAGGGTAGTCAGTATGTCGGCATGGGTTCTGATCTGGCGATGGCCTTCCCTTTGGCGCGTGAAGCATGGGACAGGGCGGCTGGTCACAAACATACCGGCAGGTTGCGGTTGGATCGACTGTCCTTTCCACCTGCCGCCTTTGATCAAGTAGACTTCGGCGCTCAAACGCAGACTCTGACAGAGATGCAGCATGCCCAGCCCGCCATCGCGGCGGTCGCGCTCTCGCAATTGGGGCTGCTATCGCAGCTCGACCTCAAAGCAGACATGGCCGCCGGGCACAGTTTCGGGGAAATCATGGCGTTGCACCTTGGCGGCGTAATGAATGCTGACACTGCGCTGACAGTTGCGGCGGAGCGCGGCGCCCTGATGGCGAAGGCAGCTGGCAACACCAAGGGCGCGATGCTTGCGGTTCAGACGGATGCAGAAACGATCAAACCCGTACTGCAAAAAGTGGGGCAGGGCTTGGTGCTCGCCAATGATAATGGTCCGGACCAAGTCGTCCTCTCAGGTGCGCAGGAGGCAGTTGATGCGGCCAAGGCGGAATGCGACGCGCGAGGCCTTAAGGCGCGGATGCTTCCGGTGGCCACCGCCTTCCATTCCGAGATTGTCGCAGAGGCGGTGCCGCCTTTTGAAAAGCTGCTTGCTAAGCAGAAGCTCCGCGCGCCGAAACTTGATGTTTATGCGAATGCCACCGCCCGGAAGTATGATGCGAAAGTCGCCGAATTGCCGGCATTCATCGCCGACCAGCTGATCCAGCCGGTGCGTTTCCGTGAGCAGGTTGAGGCCATGTACGCGGACGGAGCAAGGGTTTTCGTCGAAGTCGGTCCAGGCGGCGTCGTGACAGGTCTCGTCGGTCATACATTGGGTGATCGGCCTCATCTCGCCATTTCGCTGGACCACAAGCGGCGCAATGGGGTGAACCAGTTCCTGCTCGCGATTGCTACGTTGGGCGTAGCAGGAATCGAGCTCGACTATCCGGCGCTGTTTGCTGAACTTCCGCCACAACCGCCCAATCCAGCTCCGTCCAAGCATGCAGTGAAGATCACTGGCGGCAATTACAACAAGCCGTATCCGCCGGCCAAAGGCGCTGAGGGGCGCGCGACACCGAACCCCGAAAAGCCAGCGATGCCCACGAAATCCACCATGGCGGAATCATCCGCTCCTCCTTCGGTCCGGGCTGGTGTTTCACCACGTCCGGCTGCTCAAGACCTTCCAGAACAGACAGGCGCTTTCATGACCCAAGATCCGTCAGCACCGAGCCCGTATTTCGCTTCGGTACAAAGTTCCGCACTTGCAGCACCCGCTTCGACCACTGAGCGTATCATGCAGGAAGTTTCCCAACGCCACGCAGATTATATGTCAGCCATGTCGACGGCGCATTCGGCATTTCTGAATGTCGCGGTTCAACTTGCCGGACAAACGCCGAGCGAGCCGGCAAAGCCAGCCGCGTTGCCCGCGCCTGCTCCAGCACCGAAGCCGGCGCCCGTTGCTGCGCCATCTCCTGTCGTTCAGTCGCAAGCCAATGGGGCCTATCATGAGGACGCGCCCGAGCCAGCACCTGAACCCGGACCGGTTCCAGAAAGTGCTCCGGCGCCGAAACCTGCCAGTCCTGCGCCCGTGGCAGCGCCTGCAGTCACGCAGCCGGTACTGGGGGCAGATTCGGTTGGCCTGGTCCGCGCGATAATTGCAGAGAAGACGGGGTATCCGGAGGATATGCTTGAACCGGACATGGATCTGGAGGGCGAACTCGGCGTCGACTCGATCAAGCAGGTGGAGATTCTTTCTACGCTGAGAGAGCGCATGCCGGACCTCCCGGAAATCGACCCTGAGCAGCTTGTTGAATTGCGCACGATTTCGGCAATTGCTGAAATGATTGATGCATCCGGCACGGGAGCGGCGGCCCCAGCTGCGGCGACTGTGAGTGTGTCGGAGCCGGAAAGGGGCGCGGCCAATGGCGGCATTTCCGCCGATACAGTCCGGGCATTGATTGCGGAGAAGACCGGCTATCCGGAAGACATGCTGGAAGATGACATGGACCTTGAGGGCGAGCTTGGGGTCGATTCGATCAAACAGGTGGAAATCTTGTCCGCGCTGCGCGATCAGCACCCGGAATTGCCGGAAGTCGATCCAGAGGTTCTTGCCGACTTGCGCACGATCCGGGCGATCGCTGATTTTTTTGGGTAGGGGGCGGCGGAGCGCCAGTTGCGCTCTCCCGTCCCGGCCCTCAGGCCGGTTCGGTTCCGGACTATGAAAGTTCAGTACGTGTCGTTTCACTCGGCGCATCACAGCCCTTCAGCAGGGTTATCGATATCGCTGCGCAGGGGCCGTTCGCAGTATCGGGTGCGGCGCCGGAGCTTGCATATGCCCTTGTCGAGTTCCTGCAGTCGCAAGGTGCGCAGTCTGGGATTTTGGGCGAGGCATCTGATGACTTTCGCACTGTCATCCTCACGGAAGGGCATTCAGGTCTTCCTGTCACGGAACGGCATTGGCAGGCCTTGAATCTGTGTCGGCAGTTTCATGACCGCGGTGTTCGGATAATCATGTTGGAGCCGTCTTCTGAGGCGGCTGCTGATCAATTGTGTGGGCTGCCTGGACTGTCGCGAACTTTGCGTCAGGAATGGCCGAACCATGATGTGGTGACGTGGAGTTTGCCCGCTGGCGAACGCGTAACTGGGTGGGCCGAATTGGTAACGACCGCTCTGGGTACCGATTTGTCTGACGCGGTTTTGACACGGCAGGGAGCGGCCATTCAAGCAATTAACCAAGCACCTCGATTGAGCCGAGCCGTCGTCGAAGCGTCAAATGTCTGGTTCGTTCCAGGCGGTGCGCGCGGCGTAACCGCGGCGTGTGTGAAAGAGCTCGCTCGCAGACAGTCCGGCTCAGTGTTTGTGCTCGCGGGCCGCTCAGACATTGTCTCGTGGCCAGAAGGGATGGACGTTACAAGCGACATGAAACAGTTGCGCGGGGCGCTGATTTCGGTCGCTCGCGCGAGCGGTCAGACGCCATCGCTTCCGGACGTCGATCGACAGGCGAAAGCTCTGCTGGCGGGTCAGGAGATTCGAGAGACGCTGGACGATATTTCGATGTCCGGCGCGCAAGCAGTGTATTTACGCACCGACATGTCAGATCGTGCGAGTATCCAGTCCGCCATTGCGAAAGTCTCACAACAGTATGGCTCCATTACAGGGCTCGTCCACGGGGCAGGGGTGCTGTCGGATGGGCTGGCTCTCAAGAAATCCCGCGAAGATGTCGCGTATGTTTTCGGGCCGAAGGTTGAAGGCTTGGCCATGTTGCTAGAGGCTATCGATCTATCACAGCTCCGCCATGTGGGCCTTTTCTCGTCCGCATCGGCCGTATTCGGAAATGTCGGACAGAGTGACTACGCTATGGCGAATGCCTGGTTGGGCGCGATGGCGAGAAAGCTCTCTGCCGATTTGCCTGACGCCATTGTGAAGAGCTTTTGCTGGGGGCCTTGGGCTGGCGGCATGGTCGACTCGTCTCTCGCAGGTCATTTTGCTTCGCGCGGTATTTCCCTGATCGGCCTGGAAGATGGCGCACGTATCTTCGCTGATCAAATTCTACAGGGTGAACGAAGTGAAGTTGAGCTTCTGATCGGGGATGAGTGGGCAGGATGAGTAGGTCAGACCAGTTCGAACCGATCGCAATCGTCGGACAGGGGTGTGTTTTGCCAGGCGCAATGAGCCCGGCAGAGCTCGGCGATATCGTGTTCAACAAGCGCATCGTGTACGAGCCAGTATCGGCCAAACATCTGGGATTGTCTGAGTCGGAAGCGCTCTCCCGCGCTTATGTGTCGGGAACCATTGACGGGTTCGAAGCTGCCCTCCGTTCAGATAGCGCCTCCGAGTCCTGGCAGACAGCCGCACTTGCTGATCCGGTTTGTGGGTGGACCTTGCGCGCTGCGCTGGACGCATGGTCTGACGCGCGCACACCAAAAGTTCGCAAGGGGAAGGGCGGCGTGTTCGTCGCGAACCTGTCCTATCCGTCTATGGCGCACACGGAACATGCAGCCGAATTCTGGGCCGGGCAGAAGGCCGACAATCCGCGAGCGACGTTGAACGCGTCCCTTCCGCCACACCTGATTGCCGATGTTCTGGGATTGTCAGGTCCGGCCTTTTCCCTTGATGCGGCTTGTGCCTCCTCGCTTTATGCGCTGGAGATCGCCTGCCGCAGGTTGCAGTCGGGAGCGATAGACTGCGCGCTCGTAGCGGGCGTGAACGCAGCGGACAATCTTATCCTGCATATCGGGTTCGAAGCTTTGAAAGCGCTCAGTCCGACCGGGCAATCCCGTCCATTTGTGAGGGGGGCGGACGGGCTTGTGCCCTCTGAGGGGGCGGTGGCAGTTGTCTTGAAGCGTTTATCTGACGTTCGCAAGAAAGACCGGGTTCATGGCGTGATCCGCGGCATTGGTCTGTCCAATGATGGCCGACGCAAAGGGTTGCTGGCACCTTCTGGTGATGGTCAGCGAGAAGCAATGCGGCGCGCCTATGACATGGCTGGACTGGACCCGGCCAGTGTGTCCTATCTGGAGTGCCATGCGACCGGGACACCGACGGGTGATGGTGTCGAAGTGCAGGCATCCACCGAAATGTTCGCCGACAATGAGACTCTCGCCATTGGTTCATTGAAGGCAAATACCGGGCATCTGATCACGGCGGCTGGGCTGGCCAGTCTTCTGAAGCTGACCGAAGCTTTCAAACGTGAGAGCTTGCCGCCAACGCCGGTCGCCGGGGACTTGATCGGACCAGTTCAGGAGGGCGGACTCACCGTCGTCCAGAATGCCGCGCCTTGGAAAATGAAAGGCGGTGTCCGCCGAGCTGCGATCAGCAATTTCGGATTTGGGGGCAATAATGCCCATTTGATCCTGGATCAGTATGATCCAAATGCGAAACAAAGAGAGCCGATCGATCCCGTATCCGTACGTCCACAAGTGGTGATTTGCGGCACCGGTCTCATGGCCGGAACTGATCGCGGTGCGGACGCCGTGACGCGCAGGATCATGAATTCTCCGTTGAAACCCGTCGGGCCTTGCCGGAAGATTGGCGCGGACCCCAGAGCTGCTCGCACACCCCCAATGGATTTGCTTGAGGCCGAGCCGCAACAGCTGGCGATATTGGATGTCGTTGAAGAGGCACTGTCCTCGGTAACACCTGTCGATCCTCAGCGCGTCGGCATCTTCACAGCAATCGGGTGCGCGTCGGACTCTGCGCGTTGGTTGCTGAGAGAGCGTCTGTCTGCGCTCACAGCCTTGCGCTCGGATTCTGATGCGCTGGTGCAAGCCGAGGCCGCTGTGGCGCCGCCATTACAAGCCTCAACAGTGCTGGGGGCGATGGCGAACATGACGGCCAATCGCATTACCTACGCTCACGATTTTCATGGTATGGGGTTCTCGGTGTCGGCGGAAGCGGCATCCGGCCTTGCCGCGCTTGATCTCGCCCTTGAGGCGCTCGGCAGCGGGCGGCTGGATTTGGTGATTGTTGCGGCGGCAGACTTCGCGGCGGAGCCGGTCAGAGCATCAGTTTTGGCTGAACTTGGAGTCACGGTCCAGCCGGGTGACCAGGCTGCTGCGCTAGTGCTCAAGCGTGCGGATGACGCAGCGTCTGCCAAGGATCACAATTTTGGATCGTTAGAGTTCGTTGACTGGACCAGAACACAAACCTCTACTGAAAGCGTCTTGGACGAAGTGTTTGGAGTCGCTCCGTGTGCATCTGTCGTGTTCGATCTGGCGCTAAACGCGCAATTGGCCGCGCGCGGCCAATTGCTGACGGCTGGCGGGGCAATTCCCGATCTGCGAAGTTCGCCAGAGGCCTTGGAAATTGTAGCACGCTCGACGCCTGCGAATTGTACAGGCGCGCTCTCCTTCTGCCCTGCAGACGCCAGGCCTGTGCCGGATGCCTTGCGACCGACGCCATATTTGTATTGGGCTGCCGGAAAGGACAAGGCAACGCTCGCGAGTCGAATTGCATCGGGGAAGGCGGGGGGCAGAGGGAAATGCCGCATCGCAATTCTCGCGCCGACAGAAGACGCGCTTCGGGAGCGGCAGAAATCCGTACAAAAACAGTTGGAGCAGGATGAAATTCCCGAGGGGGAGGGCATTCAGTTTGGTGAGGGCAAGCCCGAAGGTGAGCTGGCTTTCATGTTTACTGGATCGGCCGCCGTCTATCCGCGTATGGGGCGCGGCTTGCTTTCAGCATTTCCGGAATTGCGTCAGCGCCTGTCAAAACTCGACAAGGCTGAAGAGATTGCACCATTGTTGGCGCGCGCCAGTCTGAGCGAATTTGAACAATTGTGCGCCGGTACCTTGTTGAGCCAGGCACACGCGATCCTCCTGCAGGATATACTCGGCGTTAAAGCGGATGCCGCACTCGGACTGTCGCTTGGCGAAAGCAATGCCCTGTTCGCATTTGGATTCTGGCGAGATCCCGGCGCACTGCTGGACGAGATTTCTGACGCGGCCATGTACGAGCGTCACATCGGAGGAGATTTCGAGACTGCGAAAAAGGCCTGGGGACCGAACGTTCCAGCGGACTGGACGAATTGGCGGGTGCAGGCGCCGGTTGAGGCCGTAAAAGCAGAAGTCACACAACATGACGGTGTCGAGATCACGATCATTTATTCGCGGACCGACTGCATGATTGGTGGCCCGGCCGAAGCCTGCCGACAGGTTTGCGCAGCATTGGGGCCCGGCAGTGGCGCGAAGATGCATCAGCACCTCATCGTCCATGCCAAGGCGATGCAACCATTCGCAGAAACCTGGCGGCGTCTGCACACGCGCAAGCTACATAAAGGGAAAGACGTTCGTCTCTATGCCAACGCCATCAATGCAGCCTATGAGCCCACAAGCGAACTGGCAGCAGACATGCTTACCCGGCAGGCCGTCGATACGGTAAACTTTCCCCCCACAGTCGAGCGAGCATGGAAGGATGGTGTGCGAACATTCGTCGAGCTTGGCCCACGAGACACACTGACATCGGCTCTGGCGAACATTCTTGAAGGCAAGCAGTTCAAGGCTGTCGCCACAGACCGGATCGAATCTGCTGACCTGTCCCAGATTGCGGAGTTGGCGGCATTCCTGTTCGCAGACGGGCGCGCCATCAAGATGAAGCCAGTCGCGGAGGCACTGGACGCAGCGAGGCGCAATGCGTCAAGGCGGCCCGAAGCTTGGCCACTCACTCGGCCGGTCCCCTACGCGCCGCCAATCGTTCCCCCGCTTGCATCATCCTTCAGGATGCCCGCAGCACCTGCGCTCTCTGATATTGTCTACCCTCCATCAAGTCCCGCTGCGACGATGGATGAGCCAGTTCACTTTGCGCCGCCTCCGTCGGACCGGCGATTACCGCCGCCCCGCAAGGTGATTGCGGGTACAGAGCCTTTGCTGCCGCGTACGCCGGTGGGACCAAACTGGGATTATCCGGAGATTGAGAAATCTGCTCGCGAGAAAATGTCGGAGTTTTTTGGTAAAAGCTTCAGGAAGCAGGATACGTACGACCGCCAAGTTCGGCTGCCAGCGCCGCCTTTGCTGCTTGTGGATCGGATTACCGGAATCGACGCTGAAGCAGGGGTGGAGAGCACCGGTGTCATCTGGACCGAAACGGATCTGACTGGGGACCAGTGGTTCATCCATGACGGTCGCATCAGGCCGGGGCCGCTGATTGAAAGTGGCCAGGCGGATTTGACCTTGATTGGCTGGATGGGGGCAGACTTCAAGAACCAGAATGACCGTGTCTACCGCCTGCTTGGGTGTGAAATCACATTCCATGACGGAGGCCTGCCGGAGCCTGGCGAAACGCTACGCTTCCAGATCGAGATAACGGGTCACGCCACATTGGCTGGCGTGCGGATGTTCTTCTTCCAATACGATTGTTTGGCGGGTGATCGTCGCGTCTTCTCGGTGCGCAATGGACAGGCTGGTTTCTTCAGTGATGACGAACTTGCGTCCGGAAAAGGCGTCATGTGGGATGCCACAAAGGACGCGCCACCAACCGCTCAGCCTGCAGAGTTCAAGGCGGAGGGCGCCAGCCGCAAGCGCGCTTTCACTGCCGAAGATATCGCAGCCTATCGGGCTGGTGATGCATGGGCCTGCTTCGGTGATGGGTTCGAACTGGCAGCAGCCCGCTCTCGTCCGCATCGCTTGCCTGATGATCGTCTTGCCTTGTTCGATGATGTGGAGATGTTCGATCCACATGGAGGCCCATGGGGCAGGGGGTATCTCAAGGCTCGCGCGCATGTGCCGAAGGACGCCTGGTTCTACAACGGTCATTTCCACAATGATCCCTGCATGCCGGGGACCCTGATGGCAGAGGCGGCTGTTCAGACGCTGGAGTTCTACGCAGCGGCGGCGGGCCTGCTAACCGAACGGGATGGCTATGTCTTTGAGCCAATGCCAGGGCATATGGCGAAGTTCGTGTGCCGGGGACAGGTCATTCCGGATGCAGATCATGACGTGACTTATGAAGTGTTCATCGATGAGATCGTCGATGGCGAGGCCCCCGAAATCTACGCCTCCTTATTGGCGAGCTCCGATGGCAAGAAGGTCTTCCATTGCCCGCGCTTTGGTCTGCGCTTGCGCAGGGATTGGCCGGTGCCTCGTGTCGCTGAACAACCGATCCGGACAGGCCCTCAGGGCGAGAGTCGTGGAGATCATGCAGCCTTGCTTGATTGCGCCAATGGTGCGCCGTCAGCAGCTTTCGGCGACATGTATGATCGGTTCGACCGGGAAGGTATCGTGCCGCGCCTGCCTCAGGACCCCTATCATATGATGACGCGCGTTCTGGATGTGTCGACGCGTCCGGGAGTTCCGGAAAAAGGCGCGCGGGTTCGTGCGGAATATGACATTCCACCACATGCCTGGTACTTCCACGACAATCGCAATGGTGCCATGCCTTTTGCCGTTCTGTCCGAGATAGCACTGCAGCCTTGCGGTTGGCTGGCCAGCCATTGTGGTTTCGCGCTCTCTGGGGACCTCAAATTCCGAAACCTGGAAGGCGAAGGTGTCCTTCACCGTGAACTGAGACCAGAAGACGGCACATTGGTTGTCGACAGTGAGCTGACTGCTTTCTCCCGTGTCGGACCAATGACGATTGTTACATTTGCCGTGAAGGTAAGCTTGGCCAGCGGTGAGCCTGTACTGGAGTTGACGACCCAGTTTGGTTTCTTCCCGGCTGCCGCACTGGCGCGGCAGGCGGGCCTGTCAGACAAACCTCATTTCCGAGACGCGTTCGAACTACCAGGCCAGAATGTGAAGACGAAGAGGATCGAGAAACGCCTGCCCAGTGGCCAGCTTCGCATGCTTGACCGCGTTGACTATTTTGATGCCGAGGGCGGCGAAGCGGGGCTTGGTCTGATAAGAGGGCGACAGGTGGTTGATCCTCATGCCTGGTATTTCAAGGCGCACTTTTATCAGGATCCAGTTCAGCCAGGCTCACTTGGTCTCGATGCCCTCTCGCAGCTTCTTGCGCGTGCCATCCTGCTCAAGGGAATGGATCAGGGGATGAGCAGTCCGCATTTCGAAACCATAGCCACCGGCGCACCCTTCAAATGGAGCTATAGAGGTCAGGTAACGCCCGATAAGAAAGAGGTCGTAACCGTAATGGAAATCACCTCGATTGAAGAGCGGGGAAACGGATATCTGGTTACGGCTCGTGGCAGTCTGTGGCGTGATGGGCTTCGGGTGTATGAAGTTGGTCCCTTCAGTCTTGCTCTGGAAGACCGGGTCTAGTCTGTGGCGGTCGCCAAACTGACCATGAGATGATCATGATGAGTGCAGCTTACGCTGAAGACTCCGTGTCCGGTCGAAATGAGAGCGTGTGGTTCTGCTCCTGTCAGGAACGCATTCGGAAGACTCAGGCTGCGCGCGCCCATACGAAATCCTTCGCCGACGGCTTTCATCACAGCTTCTTTTGCGGTCCATAGACGATAGAAGGCGGGGAGCGCATCAGCTCCTAGCCTGGACAGAAATGCCGTTTCCTCCGACGTACACACCATGTTCTGCATAGACGTCCAGTCGACGGGACGCATATGCTCGATATCGATCCCCAAGGCATTTTGCCGCGACACTGCCACGGCCGACCAGCCAGCGGTCCTTGAAATCGAAATGTGCATGCCGGGTGAGGATGAAAGGGCAGGGGCACCCTTGCTATCGTGCGTCACGTCTACTTGGGAGGCGGATTTTCCCGTCAGATCCGCCAATTCCCGCTTTACGGCGATCAGCGAGCGTTCAAGATCGCGGCGCTTTCCCGCATCTTTGAGCATGGCAAGCCGTTGGATATCCACCGTGTTCAGCGTGCTGGAGTGTACGTCAACATCCGCATGATCCATGATCCGAACAATCGTGTGATCCGGCACATGAGCGTCAAGATGGAAAGCGAATGGGTTGATGGAAACCATGTAGAACCAGCTGCAAGCCTTGTGCCTGTGACTTTTGGAACGGTAAGAAGACGCGATTGTGCAGCGAAGAATATGCACAAGCCACTTATTTCCGCTAGAAGGCGCACTCGTTCCAATCCGCCGCCCTCAAGTGAATTCCGCCATGCCTTTGAATTATACTTTCTCCATCGCGCCGATGATGGACCGGAAGAAAAAGGTATATATAACAAATACTTACAGGCTTTCGTGTGCGCTCCGTGTGCAGTGAAATTCTGTGAAATATCCATTCAGCTGCAATGCGCTACCAAGATGTAGAGAAGGTGCGTTTGGCCCATCCAGGTGATTTGGCTGCCTCATTGCGTGCTCATTGTGTCATTGGATTCGTGTGGCGTGAAACATGGGCCATGATCGTACGCAGATGTTTTTGGTGGCCACAGCGCTGCCCAGTCTCAAGTTCTTTTCCAGCACCGCTCCCGCGAATGCTGTCGGAAGGCATCGCCCGGAAAACTTGCACCAGCTCAGGCGCCGAATGTGATCTACGTACAAGCGAATATGAGCGTCAATGCGACACCGCAGACGGCCGAGCCGATAATGAGGGTCAGCACTCCCGTTTGGAATCGAAAAACTGCAACACACGCGCTGACACAAAGCAGGGCTGCCTTCCAATCCAATGTCTGTGGGTCGGGAAGCGGTAGCTCGCCTTTTCCCGGAAGCTCCAATGTTTGAATCGTTCGAAACATCAGGTGCATCGCGAACCACAGCGCCAGATTTGCAATGACGCCCAGCACAGCGGCAGTGACTGCCTTGAGGGCTGCGTTGGCCGCCGGAAGGCGTCTCAACCGCTCGGCCAATGGAGCGCCTGCGAATATCCAGACAAAAGAGGGAGCAAACGTGCACCAGGCTGCCATCAGCGCGCAGAGGGAAGCAAGCCAGAATCCGCCGCTCGACCAGCCTGCAACGAAGCCGACATATTCATTTACGAGCACGAGCGGACCAGGCGTCGTCTCTGCCAGGCCGAGTCCATCAAGCATCTGGTTGGTTGTGAGCCAGCCTTCCACCTCGACGGCTTGCTGTTTCAGGTAGGCAAGCGTCGCGTAGGCGCCGCCGAATGTAACGACTGCGAGTGTCGAAAACAGCCGGCCCACACGCGCCAAGGGATGATCCGGACCAAGAGCGACGAATGCACCGATGACAGGTGCGAACCATGCTGTTCCCCAAATCGCTGCAGTTGCGAGGGTCTTTGCAAGAGATGGTGATTGAGCCGCGTCAGCCACCTCTTGAGTAACGGGGCTTGGACCAAATTTGTTTAGCACAACTCCAATCAGCCCAGCGACAAGAATCACGAGCGGGAAGGGCGCACTCCAGAAAAAGAGTGCTACGAACGATAAGATAGCGATCAGCACTGCGTGATGCCCTTTCAGAGCCCGCTTTCCAATGCGGATCATCGCTTCTGCCACCAGAGCGAAGACAGCGGCCTTCACGCCAAAGAAGGCGGCGGACACAAGTGGGAGGTGTCCGGCGGCCATGTAAATCCAGGACAACAGGAACACCACCAATGCGCCCGGCACGATAAAGAGCGTGCCTGCGATAATGCCGCCTCGAACGCCGTGGAGCAGCCAACCGACATAAGTGGCGAGCTGTTGAGCTTCAGGGCCGGGCAACAGCATGCAGTAATTTAGGGCGTGCGCATATCTGTCCTCATCGACCCATTTCTTTTCGTCGACGAATATGCGGTGCATGAGCGCAATTTGACCTGCAGGTCCGCCGAAGCCGAGGCATCCAACCCGAAAGCTCGCTGAGGTAAGTTCCTTTAGCGTTGGCTTCGGAAGAGAAGGGGAGTTATTTTCATCAATGTCCTGCACAACGGACTCCGCATTCGCCGCACGAGCGGCGACTTAACGAAGCAGGACTTGGACGGGAAAGCCGTCTCCTACGGGCGCCCGCGTTGGCCCGCCTCCCCGATTTGGCACGGCGTGTGGAAAACGGCAATCAGATTGCACCGGTCGGTTTAAGTGAACCTGCTGAAACCCGCGTCGGCATTCGTCCAGTCGATGGCATTCATGAATGCATCGACATAGGAACCAGCCTTTGCACCATAGTCCATGTGATAGGCGTGCTCATACATGTCGAGTGCGAGTAAGCCGACGCCATCCGCCAGGGTCATGGAGTGATCTGCTGCCCATTGATTCACGAGTCGTCCTGCTCGCGGAGACCACATCAGAAGTACCCAACCGGCCCCCCCGCCCAGTGCTTTTCCCATGCCGGCGAATTCTGTGCGCCACTTTTTGGTCTGCCGTGGGAAAACCAGTCCGGTAATTGAGTGAGAGTCGGCTTCGATTGGTGCTGACCCGGATTTTGGTCCGACCGTCATGCGCCTTTTCGGGCTGGTTCAAGATGCACAACGCACTTGCACCCCAGTGGAGCGATTGATACTCATTTGCAGAGAGTTGGGGCAATTGCCAATGTTGATGCCTTTTCGGCTTGTCGCGGTCATGCTTACCTGCGCTGCCGCAATGTTTTGCGCTGTGAGCCATGCGGAGCCGGAGCCCCCGTCTGGAGAAGTCGCCTGGAGGCTTCTTGATTATCTTGCGGTCGACTATCCGAGCGCGGTCGTGGACGGTGCAGTGGTAGACCCTGCAGAGTACGCCGAGATGCAGGAATTTTCGGTGTCTGTCAGGACCCTTCTGACGGAACTGCCTCCCACACCCGGGCAAACGGATCTGATCGTGCAGGCTGACGGGTTGATTGAGGCGATCGACCGCAAGGCGCTTGCAACAGAGGTCGCGGGCCGGGCCCATCAACTGGCAACCGATCTGCTGGCTGCTTATCCGGTGCCGCTTGCTCCGACGCGTCCGCCAGATTTAGCGCTCGGCGCTTCGCTCTATGCCGAGAATTGCGCAGCTTGCCACGGTGCAACCGGACTTGGTGACGGTCCGGGGTCTCAGGGCCTGGATCCGGCTCCGATCGCCTTTGCAGACATGGCGCGTGCCCGCCAGCGTAGCCTGTTTGGTCTCTATCAGGTGATCGGCCAGGGGCTCGATGGAACATCCATGGGGAGTTACGCCCATCTGTCGTCGGATGATCGCTGGGCGCTTGCTTTCTATGTCGGAGGTTTTGCGTTCGATACCACCGCTGCAGAACAAGGCGAGCGGCTATGGAGTGACCGGCAAGACGTCCGGTCGATGATCCCGCGTCTGGAGGACCTTGTTCAAACTACCCCGGACGCGCTGACGGCCCGAATTGGCGAGGAAGATGCAACGCGGCTGGTTGCCTATCTCCGACGCCATCCCGAGGCGGTTATTCAAAGTCGCATGACACTCAGTATCGCGCGGGAAAAACTGGCCCAGAGCCTCGCCAGATATGAGGCTGGTGACCTGAATGGCGCAAGGGATCTTGCTCTCGCCGCCTATCTTGACGGTGTGGAACCTGTCGAGCCGATCCTAGCCACACGCGACCGGGCCTTGCTGGCGCGAATTGAGGAAGCCATGGGCGGGTTGCGGGCCAGCATCGCTGCGCGCGAACCGGTGTCAGAAGTCCGCGCACAGGCGGACCGCATCGGTCTGCTGTTTGATGCCGCCGAGCGCATATTGACGCCGCAGCAAGGCAGTCGGGTTTCAAGTTTCGCCGGCGCGTTCATGATTCTCTTGCGGGAAGGGCTGGAGGCGTTGCTCATCGTCGTCGCGATGATTGCCTTCCTGCGTAAGGCGGACCGGCCGGATGTTCTCCCTTACGTTCATGGTGGGTGGATCTCGGCCCTCGCGGCTGGTGTCCTGACCTGGGCAGCTGCGACGAGCCTGATTACTGTCAGTGGTGCAAGTCGCGAGGTGACAGAGGGGATCGGATCGCTGCTTGCTGCTATCGTCCTGATCTCGGTGGGAATCTGGATGCATGGGAAGGGGCAGTCGCAGGCCTGGCAGGCTTACATACACGAGAAACTGTCTTCCGCGCTGTCCAAACGCTCCGCCTGGTTCCTGTTTTCGCTGGCGTTTGTTGTCGTATATCGGGAAGTGTTCGAAACAATTCTCTTTTATGTTGCGTTGTGGAGCCAGGGGGCGCACATGGCAATTCTTACCGGCGCCGCTGCAGCCATTCTCACTTTGTCGCTGATCGGTTGGGCATTGTTGAATTATAGCAAGCGCCTGCCGCTCTCACAGTTCTTTTCCTATAGTGCGATCCTGATCGCAGGGCTTGCCGTGGTTCTTGCGGGCAAGGGGGTTGCGGCATTGCAAGAAGCAGGCCTCCTGAACATTCACCCGGTATCTGGTGTGCCGCGGATCGAGCTTCTCGGGCTGTATGGCAGCTGGGAGGGCCTTATCGCACAGACCCTGACGCTTGCAGTGATCGTGATAGGGTTCCTGATGAACAGCAGACGCGCGGTGTCCAGGCACGGCGGCGCATGATGCAGTCACCGCGGGGTTGCCGATGTTTAGGTGATGCCCAGAGCTATTCCCGCACCTAAGCCATCAGTCATCTGATGAATGCCGGACCTGGCGGAATAATTCAAAATTCCGGGTGGGCGCCTGTATGTCAATTCAATCGTCTGGCTGTGGATTGCTCTGGGGCGCCGGGCTGAGGCGGTTGGCCTCAGGTCGGTAGGCTGGAACCATCGCGGGTCCGCTGCAGGGCGCGCGCCGCTGACAAGCGGCCAATCCCCTTGTCGACGGTGTGTGCGCGAAATTGCCCATGGATTTGCTGACCGGTTCTTTGGGAGCCGGCAGCAATTATCCCATCACTTCAGGATTCCCGGCAACCGCAGGCCGTTCTTACGGGCGCATTGCAGTGCATCCTCATAACCGGCGTCTGCATGGCGCATGACCCCGGAAGCGGGATCGTTCCAGAGAACGCGCTCAATGCGACGTGCCGCGTCTTCGGTTCCATCCGCGACAATGACCATTCCGGCATGCTGGGAATAACCCATACCGACCCCGCCACCATGATGCAGGCTGACCCAGGTTGCTCCGGACGCGGTGTTCAGCAGCGCGTTGAGCAGCGGCCAGTCAGACACGGCACTTGAGCCATCCTTCATCGCTTCAGTTTCGCGGTTCGGGCTTGCCACTGAGCCGCTGTCGAGATGATCGCGCCCGATCACAACGGGTGCAGACAGCTCGCCTGTTGCGACCATTTCGTTGAAAGCAAGTCCGAGGCGATGGCGGTCGCCCAGACCAACCCAGCAGATGCGCGCCGGAAGCCCCTGAAAGGAAATCCGCTCGCGCGCCATATCGAGCCAGCGGTGCAGGTGATCATCATCAGGGAGGAGTTCCTTCACCTTCTGGTCAGTTTTGTAGATGTCCTCCGGATCACCTGAGAGAGCAACCCAGCGGAACGGGCCGATACCTCTGCAAAACAGCGGGCGGATATATGCCGGTACGAAGCCTGGGAAATCGAAGGCCTTCTCAAGGCCTCCATTGTAGGCAACCTGCCGGATGTTATTTCCATAGTCGAGTGTCGGAATTCCTGCATTCCAGAAGTCGAGCATCGCCTGAACCTGAATCTTCATCGAGGCGCACGCGGCTTTTTCGACAGCTTTCGGGTCGGACGCCCGCTTTTGCTTCCACTCTGAAAGCGTCCATCCGATCGGGAGGTATCCATTGATCGGGTCATGTGCGGAGGTCTGGTCCGTAACCAGGTCCGGCCGGACACCCCGTCGCACGAGCTCCGGAAATATCTCGGCGGCATTTCCGCAAAGCCCTACGGACTTTGCCTCACCTGCCTTTGTCCACTTTTCAATCAGGGCCAGGGCTTCGTCGAGGCTATCGGTGCGCTCGTCCAGATATTTGGTCCGCAAACGAAAATCGATACTTTCCGGATTGCATTCGACAGCAAGGCAGCACGCGCCGGCCATCACCGCTGCAAGAGGCTGCGCGCCTCCCATCCCGCCAAGCCCACCGGTCAGGATCCATTTTCCTTTGAGGTTGCCGCCATAGTGCTGCCGGCCCGCCTCGACAAATGTTTCGTATGTGCCCTGAACGATGCCCTGAGTGCCGATATAGATCCATGAGCCGGCCGTCATTTGACCGTACATCATGAGACCCTTCTTATCGAGCTCATTGAAGTGCTCCCAGTTGGCCCAATGCGGAACCAGATTGGAGTTTGCGATCAGAACGCGCGGTGCGTCGGGATGCGTCCGGAAAATACCGACGGGCTTTCCGGACTGGACCAGAAGGGTCTCACTTTCAGTGAGAGTCTTCAGCGAAGCGGCGATCTGATCGAAATCACTCCAGGTCCGCGCGGCACGTCCAATTCCACCGTAGACGACGAGTTCATCAGGGTTCTCTGCGACCTCCCGGTCGAGATTGTTGTGGAGCATTCTGAAGGGTGCTTCCGTGGTCCACGACAGGCAGTTGAGGTCAGGGCCGATCGGGCTTTTGATGTCGCGTCGGTTCTTTAGGCTCGTCGTCAATTTCTCGTCTCCGGTATGAGATTGTAGGCAGCGGTTTCGCCAACAGCCGCCAGGATGTCCCTGAGCAGAGTGCGAAGCGGTGCTGCGCGGGATTCTGAATATTCAAACGGGGGGATTTCGGCGGCCAGGTAGGTCCGCTGGGCCAGTTCCATCTGGATCGCATGGACGCCTTCGTGCGGCCGGCCATAGTGGCGGGTCGTCCACCCTCCCTTGAAGCGTCCGTTTACAACGAAGGAAAAGTGGGGGTTATCGGAACACACGGATGTCACCGCATCCGTGAGCTCGCGGGCGCAGGTCGTCCCATTGAAGGTTCCGATGTTTAGATCCGGCAGTCGATTGTCGAAGAGAAACGGTATCTCGGAACGGATGGAGTGGCAGTCATAGAGGATTGCTATTCCATGGATCTCTTTCACCCTCGTGATCTCCGCCATCAGTGCATTGTGATACGCGCCGTGGTAAGTGGTCAGCCGATCCGCGATTTCGTTTGGCGTCGGCGGTGAGTGCCAGATCGGTGCTCCGTCAAAGGTGCGCGTTGGCACAAGTTCGGTCCCGTTTTGTCCAGGGTAGAGCACTGCTCCATCGGGAGGGCGGTTGGCATCGATGACATAGCGGCTGAAATTGGCGCGGACGATTGTGACGTCAGCAATGAGGCCGTCATACAGGCGAGGTACGTGCCAATCGGTGTCAATCAGCCGGCGTCCGGTCTCGTTCAGACGCGCAAGTATGTCTTCGGGCACGAAGGTTCCCGAATGGGGTTGCCCGAGCACGATCGGACCATTGCCCTGAAAAATGGTAACCGGGTTCATGACAGGATGTCGATTTGGGATGTGCGACAGGCAACCTCGCTCAGTGCCGCGCTGTTCAGAACGAGATCGGCGGTGGCTTCAATATCCTGGCTGACCATCCTGTCTTCATCGATGGGCTGGCTCCGTAGGCGAATAATCTCAATTGCGTCTGCAAGCGGAGTGCTTGTTCTGAGTGGTGCCCGCAACTCTATGCCCTGCGCTGCGCAGAGGGCTTCAATTCCAAGAATTCCGGCGAGATTCGCGTTCATCTCAAGCAGCCGGCGAGCGGCGTGGCAGGCCATGGAGACATGGTCTTCCTGATTTGCTGATGTTGCTCTGCCCCACAGGGGTGGTCCACCGGTAATGTTAGTCCGGCGGTTTCCACGTAGCGGCGTTCATGCCGCTACCTCGTCACAGTAAGGCGGTATGAACGCCGCGGGCAAGATGGTTTGTGG